>ERZ1504719.111-NODE-111-length-30775-cov-4.284408_pt1 | contig 30775 bp, 44 predicted proteins | sample MGYA00572410_ERZ1504719 | MGnify/ENA primary metagenome ERZ1504719 (study PRJEB39906, sample SAMEA3182074) | gut metagenome | biome: human; feature: gut; material: Stool; isolation source: human stools | place: Canada | collected 2012-02-22 ... | reverse complement strand
GTAGAAAGTTGGTGGAAGAATGAAACATCAAAAAGAATGGCACGCTTGCGACAGGTGCGGCGCAGAAATAGAAAAGCCTAAAATATGGTATGACCGAATATTCCCTTATCTAAGAACCGTAAATTTAAAAAGACCTATGTGTTTCAAAGAAATATTTGCAGAAATTGAACAAGGGAGAATAGAGCCGGTTATAAGTAAAGATGGTATAGACAGTATTATATTGGACGAATACTATTGCACGAAGACAAAGCAAATTGACTTATGCCCTAAGTGCAGAAAAGATTTTGAGAGGTTTATGAGGAATGAATAGTGCTTTTACGATTATGTTTTTAATTGTGATTATAGCAGCTGCGGCACTTATGATATCTATATGCATTGCAGGAACAGTGTTTTTGTTTGAAGAAACAGGGACGCTTGATGTATTCAGAGAGATTATCAAAAAGGATAGGAAGTGATTTTGTGAAAATATCAGAAATGAATAACTGCATTGAGAAAATGCGTGAGTGTTACAAGTTTGATGATGATAAAACGGAAATACGGATTGGGGATATGATGAGTGGAAGTAACAGATATGTAACTGTCGGTGCAAGGGATGAAAACGGAACACAGGTTGAAATGACAAGGCGTGCGGATGAATTAGAACAATAATTGCTGATTATCAGCGGAAAGGAATTTTTATGAAGAAGAAAATTATAGCAATTGTATTAGGATTGACATTGTGTTTAGGAATGACCGGATGTGCGTCATGGGACAGAATGGTAACAGATATGAAAAGTGACGTAAATGGCGGTATGCAGAGAACAATTACTGTATATACGGCAGATGGTAAAGAGCTTGCAACATATGAAGGCAAGATTGATATTGATACAAACGATGGTGGATATGTTAAGTTTGACTTTAATGGAAAGAGATACATCTATTATAACTGCTTCGTAGAAAGCATTGCAGATATTGATTAAGTGATTTTACCGGCTACAGATTGATTGTAGTCGCTACCCTAAAACAGTTATAGGCAGAGGTCTATAAGCACCTTTGCTTTTTAAAAGTGGAGGTGCTTTTCTTATGGCTAGTCAGAGCCTTATTTCTACAATTAACGGATATGAAAATTACATAGAGAAAAATGGAATAGATGAACAGGTAATTAATGCCTATGTAGACGCTTGTAGCGTAGCCGTAAACGGCGAGAAAGATATTGAGTATGGACTACAACTTACAGAAAGGGCAAAAGACATTATAGAGCGTTTCTGTAAAAATAAGACAGGCGGAACAATATGGGATTTAGAGAAGTATGCGTTTGCAAATAAAACGGAATATGAGCTGATTAATTGGTTTTATGATATTTTACTGATTGAAGCTCAACACAAAGTTGTTGATAGCGGATTTAGGTATCTTGAAAAGAAAAGAGAGCCTAAAGAACGATTCTATATGCCGCGTCGCAAACAATTCTTGAAAATGGGGTTAATAGAAGCCTTACAGGGCATGATTGATGATAAATACGATATATTGTGTGTGTCATTAATACCCGGAGCAGGCAAAACAACTATCGAAAAGATGTTTAACGCTTTAGTAGCCGGCTGGTTTCCTAATGATTTTTGTCTTTTCTATTCCCATTCCGGCGACATTACACGAATGTATTATGATGGTGTATACGATATTGTTACAAATGCTGATGAATATGCATGGAACGAAATCTTCCCCAATCTTACAGTTACAAGCACTAACGCAAAGCTGGAACAGTTCAATATTGGTAAATATAAGCCGTTTCCAAGCGTACAATGTACATCTGTTGGAAGTAAAAACGCTGGTAAAGTTCGTGCAAGTAAATTTTTGCTTGTGGATGATATGATAGGTGGAATTGAAGAAGCCTTAAATCCTATGGTACTCGATAAGCTGTGGGATAAATATGCGGTAGACGCTAGGCAAAGAAAAATCCAAGATACAGACGGACATAACTGCAAAGAAATACATATTGCTACACGTTGGAGCGTACATGATGTTATCGGAAGAATACAGAATATGTACGCAGGCAATAAAAGAGTTAAGACCATTGCTGTGCCAGATGTTGATCCAGCAACAGGCGAGAGTAATTTTGATTATGAGTATAGCGGATTTACAAAAGAGTTTTTTGCTGACCAACAGCTTTTAATGGATGAAATCTCTTACAGGTGTTTATATAAACAGGAGCCTATTGAGCGTGAGGGTTTATTGTTTCCAGATGATAAAATCCGCAGATACCTTAATCTGCCACACGGAGAACCGGAGATTATTACAGCTCAATGCGATACAAAAGGTAAAGGCACGGATTATTTTGTATTGCCAGTATTACAGAAACATGGAGAAGATTATTACTGCATTGATTGCGTATGCGATAACACAGCGGATTACGAAGAACAATACAGAAATGCCGCAGGAGTTCTTGTGAATAATAAAGTACAAGAATGCGAATTTGAGCGTAACGCCGGCGGCGATAGAGTGGCTATGGAAGTTAATAAGAGAGTTGAAAGTGTCGGCTGGATATGCAACATCACTGATACACCAACTGAAACGAATAAGGAAGCAAGAATATTTCAATGTTCTAACTGGATATTACAACATATTATCTTTAAAGACGCATCGCTTTATAAGCCTAATGAGCCATATGGAGTGATGATGTCACTATTAAAACAGTATTCGGTATCAGGCAAGAAACAATTAGATGATGTTCCAGATGTTTTCTCAAACTTTGCATTAAGAATGACAAAAGGAAATAGGATAAAGCAGACAGTAATAATATCAAGTCCGATATAACAGGAGGGTTTATATGACAACTAAGGACTATCTTAACCAGATAAGCTATTACAATAAGATAATTGATAATAAGTTGATAGAAATAACACAGTATAAAGAATTATCATACAGCATATCAGCGGTTGTTAATGAAGAAAGAGTTATGTCATCATCAGATCCGGACAAAACAGGATGCGGATATGTCAGACTTGAACAAATGGAAGAAAGCCTTGACAAGCTTATAGATAAATACATTGATGTAAAGAACAAAATAATAGAGCAGATAGAACAGATAAACAACGAAGATTATTACACAGTATTGTTTCTAAGATATGTCAGAAAGTTTACATTTGAAAAAATTGCAAATGAAACAGACTGGTGTTGGCGACAGGTACATAGAATACATGCTAAAGCACTACAAGCCTTTGAAGACAAATATGGAAGTGAATATCTGTAAAAGATGTCATAGAATGTCACATTACCAGCGTGGTATAGTATATCTGTAAGAAGTCACAAAGATGTTTCTTCATAAACACATCCTTATCGGAAGCACCGTTGCTTAATTGCGGCGGTGTTTTTGTTATGCAACGAGGTAGAAATATGAATAAAGATAAATCAATTATGTGTCCGAACTGCCATAAGTTTTTGACTAAGGCAGACAGCAAAGACACAAGAACACATAAATTAGCGTGCAAGCATTGCCACAAATGGATATGGTATGTGCCTAACGATGATGATAATTTTCAGATTAAGGAAATACCACAAAGCAGAAGTTCAAGCGGCATGACATTTTATTAGAGGTGTAGATAATGCAGACAGGAAGAATTGCTATTTATACAGGTGCAAAAGAAATAACACCTGACAATATAATACCGATTTTGCGTGAAGCAATTTTGGAACATGATATTAATTCCAACAGAATACAGTTTCTTCTTGATTATGACGCAGGAATACAGCCGATAGTTAGGAAGAATCCAAAGACTTACAGACCAGACATTGACTGTGAGTGTTGCGATAATGTGGCTAATGAAGTCACGGAGTTCAATTTAGGTTTTAAGTGGGGAAATCCTATAACGTTAGTTCAAAATGGCGACAATGAGGATTCTAACCTTACAAAAGCTATAGCAGAATTAAACAGTTGCTACGAATCACAGAATGCAAGGCAGAAGCAACAGGAACTTGCAAGATATGTTGAAATTGGTGGCGTTGGATATGTCCTCATTGATGTAAACACAGAATATGAGGATGGAGAAAGCTATTTTACATATGATGTATTAGACCCAAGAACAACATTTGTCATAAGGTCAACAGCTTATAGTGACAAGAGGGTTATTCTTGCAGGCACTTATATTAAAGACAAGCATAGCGGTACAAGATATTACACCTGTTTTACAAAAGATATTCGTTATGAAGTTACGGATGGGATAAAAATTACTAACGGACCAGAAAAAGGAAAAACAAAATGGGGATTTTTAGAGAGAAGCGGAGAAGAAAATCCACTGCATAAAATTCCTATCATTGAATACACAAGGTCATTTGATAGAATGGGCTGTTTTGAACGGCAAATATCTGAAATGGATAACTTAAACCTACTCATTTCAGATTTTACAAATGATGTTGAACAGAATACGCAGGCGGTATGGCATACGAATGATGTTGATTTCCCAGTTGAACAGGAAACAACAGTTGATAAAGATGGAACGCAACGCATTACTGAAAAAGTAAGGAAACCAAAATCTGGAGAATGGATGCAGACCTATACATCAGCAGATGGCAAAACTCCAATAGTTGAGCCACTTGCAATTAATTATGATTACACAGGTATGCTTAACAATATCCAATCAAGGCGACAGATAATCTTGCAGAAATGCAATGTTCCACAACGAAATGATAATAGCGGTGGCAGTACAGGAGTTGCAATGTCAGATGCAACAGGCTGGTCACAGGCTGAAACAGCAGCGGCAAAACAGCAATTAATTACAGATGGCTGCAAAATGGAAGAGATAAAAGTTGTTCTTGCAGCTATCAAGCTGTCAAACAATGTTAATAGCAGCAATCCATTACTTAAATTGAGGGCAAGAGATGTAAAGCCTAACATTAAGCGACAAAAAACTTATGAAATGTCAACCAAGGTTAATGCCATGGCGACATTAATAAGCCACGGATTTAGCCTTAAAGATACAGTTGATGCAATTCCATTCTTTGATGACCCTAACGATGTTGTAGCGAGAAGCGGAGAAATGGTTAAGGCATATCAAGACAGTATAATCAACAAAGATACACAGAACCAAGCAGAGGGTGGAGATGGTGAACAACCACCTAACAAAGACCGCACAATGCAAGACTTATCAGACCAGACAGAAAATAGTCCAGTTATAGATAAGAGCAGAACAGATAAATAATTGATATTGAGCCACAAGGTAGAAAATGCCTTGTGGCTTTTTATATGCCCTAGAGAAAGGGCAATACAAATATCGCAAGAAGTTGAGAGAACAACAAAAACGCAGAAAGCAGAGGTAAAGAAATTATGGCAGATGTAACTAACACAACAACAGAACCAACAACTAATAATGAGCCACAGAACGAAGAACAGACACCTAGCGTAGAAGAACTTATGGCACAGCTTGCTAGTGAAAGAGCTGAAAAAGAGAAGTATAAGAACGCTTCCGATAAAGCTAGTTCAGAAGCAGCTAAGTACAAGAAAGAACTTCGTTCAAAGCAGACAGCAGAAGAACAGGAAGCGGAAGCAAAGGCAGAAGCTGAAAAATTGCAGGCTGAAAAGTTCGAGAACATGAGCAAAGAGCTTAATCATATGAAAGCTGTCAATGCTTATCAGAAAGTTATAGGCGATGGAAAGGATATTGATTCTTTGATTGAGGCGGTTGCAGACGCAGACCATAGCCTTATAGCAACTGTAATTGCTAATGAAGTGCAAAGACAGGTTAAAGAAGCTAAGGCAGAGTGGCTTAAATCAAGACCGACTATTAATGCAGGCGGTGGAGAAGAAAGCACGATAACACAGGAACAGTTTAACAAGATGAATTACCACGAAAGAGTGGAGTTCAAAAATAAGAATCCAGAACTTTATAAGAAGTTCACAGAGTAGAAAATGGAGGTAAATAAACTATGCCACAGACTAAGTTAGCAAATTTAGTAGACCCACAGGTAATGGCTGATATGGTATCAGCTAAGTTACCAAAGAAGATTAAGTTCTCACCTATCGCAAGAGTTGATACAACACTTGTAGGCAGACCGGGAAGCACAATCGTTGTGCCAAAGTATGCTTATATTGGTGACGCAGAGGACGTTGCAGAAGGTGTTGCTATGGGTACAACAGTACTTACAACATCTACAACAGAAGCAAAGGTTAAGAAAGCAGGTAAGGCTGTAGAGCTTACAGATGAATCAGTGTTATCTGGTTATGGCGACCCACTTGGCACAGCTATCAATCAGATTGCTATGTCAATCGCCGCAAAGGTTGATAATGACAGCTATGACGCACTTTGCACAGCACCTATTGATTACGATGGAACAGCAGCGCCTATCAGCTATTCAGCAGTTGTAGCAGCTAATAGCAAATTTGATGATGAATCGGATTCATCACTTACAAAGATATTATTCATTAACCCAGCACAGGAAGCCACATTACTTAATGACGATGATTTTAAGAGCAATGACAAGTACCCACTTAATGTAATTATGAATGGCACTATCGGTTCTATCGCAGGAGCACAGGTTGTTAAGTCTAAAAAAGTTAAGCTGGTTAAGTATGAGCTTGACGATTCAACAGGAACAATCAATGTTGTAGCTGACACAACAAGCGAGGATACAACTAATGTTCATCTTGATACAGCACTTGCACATACACTCAAGCCAAAGGGCAAGGAAATTAAGGTAGGTAGCAAGTTAAAGGCTGTTACAACAGAATATTATGCTTGTCCTATTGTTATCGTATCAGCAGAAGACCCTAACGAGGAAGCAGGTGCAGATGGCGTATCAGAAGAAGAAAATGCACTTACAATCTATATGAAGAGAAGCGTTGAGATTGAATCGGACAGAGATATTCTTGCAAAGACAACTGTTATCTCTGGTGATGAACACTATACAGCAGTCTTAAGCAATGATTCAAAGGTTGTTCTTGCTAAGTTCGGAAAGTAAGAGGTGTTTATATGTTATTAAGACGACATAAAATCAACGCCGCAAAGCAGAGCGAAGAAGTAACAGCAGATAATGTAAGACAGGAAGCTGTTTATGGAGATGAGCTTAAGTATGAGGAAGAGCAGGACAAATTCCCTGTTCAACCTACAAGCGATTACACAAAGACAGCTATTAAGCGTATGCCAACAGCGGACTTACAGACACTTGCCTTAGAACAAGGCATTGAGAATGCAATGGAGCTTACAGGAGCAGAACTTAAAGAACTGTTAATTGAAAAATTAGGATTATAGGAGCTGAATTATGGAATACACCGCATTGGAGCAAGCTAAAATCAGACTTAAACAATTTCATATTGATACAGTCACAAATGATGATGAAACAACATCTGATGTGGTAGTGTTCGATAACAAAGAAGATAATCCAGTAATCGAACAGCTTATTAAGCAGGCTACAGAAGATGTAAAGGCAAGAAGAAATTACCCTGACAGCTACACAGATGAAATGATAACCGAGGACTTAAAGAAGTTTGAGAGTGTTATTGTTAATCTGACTGTCTACGACCATTCACAAGCTGGTGAGAACTACATGGCAAGTATGAATGAGGGCGGTGTAAACAGAACTTGGAGAGATAGGGACAGCTTATTTGTTGGGGTATTTCCATTTGCCAAAGTATTATAACGCCTATAGGGCATTACAGAATATTAAAGAAGATTGTGCGTTACCATTTTGTTTAGGTAAACAAAATGGTAGCAGGCGGCACACATTAAGGGTGGTGGGCGGTGTGCCATTATTAATTATGAAAGGCGGTATATCAATGCCAATAGCAGTAATTATAAGCATTATTTCAGTTGCTTTTTCCGTCTTTTTCGGACTGTTTACGTTGGGATTTAATCTTAAGAACAACAAAAAGTCTGACAATGCAGAACTTACAGAGCGTGTAAAGGAAAATACACGCATAAATATGAAACTTGACACAATATCAGGCAACACAACAGAGATAAAGAATGAAGTTATAGAAATGAGAAAAGAGCTTAATTCTCATGATAACAGGATTATTAAAGTTGAGGAAAGTGTAAAGTCGGCACACCACCGAATAGACGGATTGGAAGCACGACTTAATGAAGATAAGGAGGTATAGCAGAATGGATATAACATCGGTAACAACAGTTGTAGCAATCGTTGTAATAACATATCTGATAGGCTTAGGAGCTAAGGCAATTCCACACATTAAGGATAATTACATTCCTATAATTGTAGGCGTTGCAGGCGGTATATTAGGCGTTATAGGTATGTATGTAATACCTGACTTTCCGGCAAATGATATTCTTAATGCAATCGCAGTAGGAATTGTGTCCGGATTATCAAGCACAGGTGTTAATCAGATTTATAAGCAGGTAAAGAACAATGCTTGACATTAATAAGCAGGTTATGAAGTATTCACTTCAAGGGCAGACAGTAACTATTTATGAAAGAGATGATGACGGCAATATCCTTTATGAGGGATATACCGACACAGAGGGCAACTTCATTCCTTATCTTGATGATGAGGGGAATAAGATACCCAAAGTTCTTGAAGAAAAAACAGGTTTTTCAGAGCCAGTTGATTTCAAAGCAAACATATCATTCAGCGGCGGAGAAGCACAGAGTAAAGAATATGGCTTTGATACCGCTGATTTTGACGCTATTTTGCTGACAGATAGAAATATGTTGCCTATCCAAAAAGGCGACCTTATATGGCTTGATAGCAAACCTACATACACATCTGACGGCCTTGTTGATGAAACATCAGCAGATTTCACGATTGTAGGCATTAAGCCAGCATTATATTCAACTAAGTATATGCTTAAAGCAGTTGTAAAGTAGGTGCATTATGGCAAGACATACAATTAATATATCCTTGTCTGAAAAGTCTGTAAATGAAGCCATCAGACAGCTACAACAGTATAAGCAGAGTTTGCAGTATAAATGTGAATTACTTGTTGAACGACTAGCAGAATTAGGTGACAAAGCAGCAATTATGAGTGTTAATGAAAGTCCATTAGGGAGGACAGTAACATTGAGAGTTGACAGAAAGCCTATTCAAGATGGCTACCAAGCTATTTTAATTGCTACAGGTAAAACTGTTGAAGTAGAAGATAGAGAACCATTTTACACGCTATTAGCGATTGAATTTGGTGCTGGTATTTATTACAACAGCGGTAACGAGAATCCGAAAGCTAATGATTTTGGCTTGGGTGTAGGAACATACCCAGGGCAAATACACGCATTTGAAGATGGCTGGTACTATTTAGGTAATGATAATCAATGGCACTATACACACGGCGTTAAAGCTACAATGCCTATGTACAATGCCACAATGGAGATTATTAATCAGTATAAGCAGATAGCAAGAGAGGTGTTTAGTTAATGGCAAATGCAAACGATTGGGCGATAGACCTTGAAAATACAGTCACGGCACTTGTCAAGGCTAAAACCCTAACGCAACTAAAGAAGACATATTCAAAGATAGTCATAACAAATGAGGGAGAAAATAGCGGTCAAGCAGTATTCCCGACAGTATACATTCATTTACTGCCAGCAGTTGAACAAGGACAAACGCTTGACGGACAGACAATTAACGCATTGTTAGCAACATTTCAAGTAGATGTTACCACTAACACAAGCAAGTCTGACTGTCGCAAGGTTATGGCAGAAATTACAGATACATTTAAAACAATGAGATTTCAAGGCAATGCAATGCCAGAGTTCTCGATCAGCAATAAAGTACATAAGAGTACCGCTAGATTTAGAAGAATGATAGCGGCAAATGACAGATTAATGTAACAAAGAGCAGAAATGCTCTTATTTTTTTGCAAATTTTTAGGAGGTAGACAAGACAATGGCAAGTACAAGTTATAAAGCTAGGGTTATCTACAAGGAACATAGCGAAGATGGTTTTTCAGGCTCGTATAAGTTAATGGTTGCGGCTAAGTCGATTTCAGCACCAGTATCAGCACCTAACACAGTTGAAAGTACAACATTTGAAGATGATTCACAGACATTCTTAATGGGTATCAAAACATCTGACGCTAAGACTTACACAGGAAATCTTGAAAAGGCTTATTTACAGGACTTAATCAAAGCAGAGGGTAAGCAGTTGGATATTATTCAGTTATATGGCTCTGACGGATTAGGTGCGGTTGCTAAGTACGCATTTGTCGGACAGGTAACAGCAACACCTAATGATGTTTCTGGTACTGATTCAGTACTTGAAATGACAGTAACAGCAGTTCCTAACACTTCACCTATCGAATGTACAGACAAGCTTCAAGTTGTCGAGGGTGCTGGTGGCACATTCACAGTAACAAAGGTGGGGGAATGATAAGCCAATCGACTAAATCAAAGGCTGTGTCGATTGGTGGCACAAACGCCAAAACAGCCGACTACACATCATATCTTGATGATGTAACAGAATAATTATTTAAAAAAGGTAGGTGCGGTGTAAAATCCGCACCTTTCCCTATATGGACGATAGGGTGGGAAAGGGTAAAAATTATGATGAATATTAATGTAAACGGAAAAGAATACAAAGTTGAGTTTAGCTTCGGTGCAGCAGAATGCAAGGAAATTGTGCAGAAAATGTTTTCTGTCGTTAATGGTTCTTACTTACTTGTACAGACAGATAAGAGTGTTGCACAGGCTTCTTTTGATGGGCTAGCAAATATGACAGCAGATGTGCCAGAGATTTGCATTTTAGCCATTTATGCAGGCTGCATTGATAATAACCCAGTAACAATGGACGAAGCAAAGGAGCTCACTAGAGCATATATTACAGAAAAGAGAAAAACAGATAAGAGTTACGGATATAGAACATTGTTTGAAGAAATCAAGAAAGCGATGGAAGATGATGGTTTTTTCGAGCTGTCGGGGATAACAACGATGTTAGAGGAAATGGCGAACAATGTGGAAGAAGCGGCACAGGAGCAGAAGAAGCCGACAGTAGTTCCACAGGACCACAAGAAAAAGCAGACTTCCACAAAATAATATGGGAAGAATACTTTGTTTTAGCCAGTTCACTAGGCGTTAGTTATTCAGACTTTCTAAAAATGACACCTAAAAAATTATTACTATACGCAAAAGGCAAAAAGATTGATAGACAAAATCGAGATGCAGAAATGTATAACTGGTTTTTTGTCTATGCAATACCGGCTATTTCTTGCGGCATTGGTGCGGCATTTAGTAAAGATACACACATTGAATATCCGAAGCAGGCTATTTTATCAGAAAAAACGGAAGAAAGCGAAGAAGATACCTACGATAAAGAGTTACAGCGAATGTTACTCAATGAACAGAAATGGGCGGCACGAGCTGAAAAGAGAGGACTACCGCCAACAATCCTATAAAGGGGGTTAAAGCGTGGAATTAGATTCATTAGAAGTCAAAATTACCGGTACTGCCACTAAAGCTATCAATTCCGTCGATAAACTGATAAATCAGCTTACAAGGCTGTCAACATCACTTGCGACTGTGAATGGTTCATCACTAAGCGGTCTTGCAAATGGTGTTAGTCAGTTAGGTTCTGCTATGCAGAATATGAACGCAGGAACAGCAGATTTTACAAGACTTGCTAAGAACATCACAAAGATAGGTTCTGTTGATTCGGTTGCACTAACTAACACAGCTACATCACTTCAAGCTGTCACAAAGGCAGTTGCAAGCATATCAGCTATTCCGCAAAATGCAACACAGGTCACAGAATTTGCAAAGTCACTTGGTAAGCTAGGCAGTAAGAGTATAGAAAACGCCGTTGTAAACATTCCAAAGCTAGGCAATGCTTTAAATGGCTTAATGACAACGCTATCAAGAGCACCAACAGTAAGCCAGAATGTTATTCAAATGACTAACGCATTGGCTAATCTTGCTAGTCAAGGTAGCAAGGTGGGTACTTCTTCAAACTCACTTCAAAAAACGCTGTATGGCGTTTCTACAAGTGCTAGAACAGCAAGCAAAAGCAGTTGGAGTTTAGCAAGTGCAATAGGTAAGTTTTATGCCACATATTTTATGGTAATTCGTGGCAGTAAGAAACTTATAGAAGCCATCAAGTCAACGACAGATTACATTGAAGCTTTCAACTATCAAGCGGTTGCGTTTGGCAAGATTGGTTCGGAATGGGATAAGGATTACGAAAAGTACGGATATGATAATGCTACGGCATATGCAGAAAGTTTTCAAAGCAGAGTAAATGATACTCTTGGAAAGCTATCTGGCTTAAAAGTTAATGTTCAAGGTGGTTTACTTGAAGAAAGCGGAGCAAAGAACTTAGGACTTAACATACAAGAGATAACGCAGTATGCTTCACAGTTAGCTTCTGTTACTAACTCGCTAGGACAGACAGGCGAAGCAACAACGGCAATAACAAAGTCAATGACAATGCTTGCAGGCGATATAAGCTCACTTTTTAATGTGGACTATTCAACAGTAGCACAGAACTTACAAAGTGGCTTAATCGGTCAATCAAGAGCATTGTATAAGTATGGTATTGATATTACTAATGCTACATTAGCGACATATGCTTACAACTTAGGCATTTCTAAGTCGGTGTCTGAAATGACACAGATGGAAAAACAGCAGTTAAGAGTGCTAGCTATACTAGACCAATCAAAAGTATCGTGGGGCGATTTAGCCAACACGATTAACAGCCCATCAAATATGTTACGCCAGTTCAGCAACAATATGAAAGAGGTAGGAATGGTAGCAGGACAGCTATTTATCCCAATTCTTTCAAAGGTTATGCCGATAGTAAACGGAGTAACTATTGCAATCAAAAGATTATTAGTCAACCTTGCTTCTTTAATGGGGGTTAAGATTGACTTTGAGAGTTTCGGACAAAGCGGATATAAAGACACATCAGACGGCTTAGAAGATATTTCAGACGGCTACAAAGATGTAGCTGATTCAGCAAAGAAAGCTACATTATCCCTTATGGGATTTGATGAAATAAATAAATTACAGGACGATACAAGCTCAAGCAAGGGTTCAAGCGGCGGTGGCGGTGGTAGCACTATTGATTTGACAGACGATATTGCTAAGGCAGCGGCAGAATATGAAGCAGCTTGGAATAAAGCATTTGCCAATATGGAAAATTCGGCAGTTGCTTGGGCTGATAAGATAGAGAAAGCACTTGAACCTGTTAGGAAGATATTTAAAGATTTTGCAATCGGGGATTTTTATGCAGCAGGACAAGATACATCTAACCTTGTGGCAGGAATTTTTAATTGGTTTGCAAAGGCTATAGATGATGTTCCTTGGTATACAATTGGACATAATATAGGAGAGTATTTAGCTGGACTTAATTGGCTTGAAATATTTTCAAGCCTTGGCAATGTGTTATGGCAAGCCATTAAAGCAGCTATCGAATTATGGAGTGGTTCATTTACGGCAGCACCAATTGAAACGACTTTAATAACGGCTATAGCGGCATTGAAATTTACAGGCTTAGGAAGTGTTTTGAAAAAGAACCTTGTTACAGTAATAGGAACAAGTATTAAAGGTGCTTTAAAATCATTTGGAACAGGCAGTATAATATCAGGAATAGGTGGATTACTTACAACAGATATAGGCACTATTATAGGAGCAGGAACAGCAACAGAAATAGGTTTAACTATAGGCGCTGGAATAGTAGGTGGGATAGTAGCCGCTATTGCTGGATTTAATTTAGGCAATTGGCTCAATGAAAAATTAACAGGTGAGAAAATAGATATGTCAATGTTTGACCAATTAGCATATCTTATAAAAGCACCATTTGAAGATTTACCTAGCTTTATTGACGGAGTGATAGAAACTATCACATTCGGACATAAAGATGATATAGCAAATTGGTGGACTACAAGTGTTGCGCCTTGGTTTACTAAGGAAAAATGGGGAGAACTGGGAGACAACATAAAAACATCTTTAAGCGAAAAATGGAACAGTTTTTCAGATTGGTGGGGCAATACAGCTATTGTTAGCTGGTGGAATAATAATGTTGCACCGTGGTTTGAAAAAGAAACATGGGTTGACGCTGTTGATGGAATGAAATTAGGAATACAAGAAAAATGGGATTCAATCGTTGGTTGGTGGAACAGTCTTGCAATTGTTTCTTGGTGGAGCAATGATGTGAGACCGTGGTTTACTAAGGAAAAATGGGAAAACTTAGCTGACGGAATTAAAAAAGGTATTCAAGGGAAGTGGGATGATGTTGTAGATTGGTGGGATAGCAAACCAGCACTTCAACGCATTTCTGTGGCTATCGAAGATTTTAAAACTAAGATACAGAATGCTTGGAACAGCTTTAAGCAGTGGTGGAATGATTTAGGACTTGAATTTCCACATATTGACACACCACACTTTAAGATTGACGGAGAATTTAGTCTTGCACCGCCTAAAGTACCAAAAGTCAGTATTGATTGGTATGCAAACGGCGGATTCCCAAACAAAGGACAATTGTTTGTCGCAAACGAAGTTGGACCCGAAATGGTTGGTACTATGGACGGAAGAACAGCAGTAGCCAATCAGCAGGAAATCACAGCAGGTATTGCCAACGCAGTTTATCCAGCGGTTTACAATGCAGTTGTAGCGGCTATGTCAGAAGCTAACAACAATGTAAACATAACATTACAAGGTGACGCAGATAAGCTGTTTACAATGGTGCAAGACAAAGCTAATAGTTATACAAATATGACAGGTCAAGCAGCTTTTCCGTATTGATAAGATAAAAGTATTGTGCTATTCTTTTGCTATATATAAAAAGCAAAGGGGTAACACAATATGACAGAAAAGAAAGCAAAGAAAAAAGACAGTAAACTAAGCATAGCGGCGGCAATCACAGCACTATTTATATTCACAATCCCAATAGGCTTTATATTGGCTATTGTAGATTTAATTAAAAGTAAAGGTGACAAGTCACAAAGGCACTTAGGCTCTTACTTTGCAATAGTATCGTTTGTACTATTTCTGATAGTCGCTTTTAGCAATGGAAGCGGTAACAGCAGTGACAATGCCAATGCTACAAAACAAACCAGTGCAACACAGCAAGATACAGACACAATAAGATATGATAATACAACGCTTAAATATCTTAAGCACGAAGTAATAACAGATAACAATGGAAGAGAGGTTGTTGTTGTCTATTTTGACTTTGCAAACAATTCAAAAGATAGCACAACCTTTGCATATAATTATGATGTTACATGCTTCCAAAACGGCAAAGAACTCGACTATCCATTAGTTAGTTTTGACATTGACGAATACAATAATATTGCAAGGGAATTACAGACAGGTACAAATATTACAGTTGCAAGGATATATATACTAGAAGATAAAAGCGATGTTGATTTAGAAGTAACGCCACTCGGAGATGATAAAAAACTTATGAAATTAACATTAGAATTACAGTAGAGGAAATATGCATGTCAGTGAAAAAAGAACTAAACGAAATGCTAGAAGCAATAGGAGTGAAGAAGAAACAGCAACCACAAATTCAAAGCCCACTAAATCCTAACTTTAAAGGAGTGTACAGAGTGACGGAAAACGGATTGGTTGAAGTATATTGTCCAAGATGTAGTAGTTGGGATTGTTCTCACACGCAGATTACAACAACTGTACCGCAGAAATCCAAAACAAGATATACTGTTAATCTGAATCCTTTAAGACCGTTTACACTGGTTAATAAGAAAGAGAAGATTAAGCAACAGGGCGGAACTTATTCACAACATAGGTTTGTGTGTAACAGATGTGGGCTGATTTTTTGGTAAACAAAAGGCTGTCAGCCCGACAACTGACAGCCAAAAGTCACAATACCACTTAAACAAGCGGTACAGATATTATATAACACTAATTGAATTAATGCAATAGAAATATTAAGGAGCGTATCTTTTTGGTGCGTTCCATTTTTTATTGAAAAAGTGCTTGACTTTTTTGTGCGTACGGTTTATATTAAATGTGCGGACAGAAAAGAGGTGAGTATATGTCCAATAAAAAAGGTAGACCTAAACTCGACAATCCTAAAAATGAAAGAATATATATTCGTGTCACCAAAGAGGAAAAGGAAGAAATAATGAATTTTTCTGATAAAAGCGGATATACAATACTTGATTTGATTAAAAAAGGCATTGAAAAAGTAAAAGGGCAAAAAAAATAAAGCGTTGCACCGCTACCAACGAACACAACGCTTTAAAAGCACCAATCCGAAAGGAATTGATAAATCTATCATATCAGTTTCTTTCGGAAAATTCAAGATTATTTTCGGAGGAAAAACAAATGAGTAATGTAGAAATCGTAACAAATATTGACATAGCGTCAGAAATTGCGCACGCAACAGTAACAGAAGTTTTAGCAAATATGGAAAACGAAAGAGTTTCATATGTTCTTATGGGAGTTTTGCAGCAGATAGAAACCATTCAGGACAATGTTAATAATTTTAATTTAAAGGAACAGGACAAGGCTACAAAGGAAGTGGCATAATATTATTGCGTGAGGCATTGTGGGCATATACTCCCACTACGCAATAGATTCTGTTTAGAGCAAATGATAAATTTTTGTAGGAGGTAAAATAATGAGTTATAATTATCCAACTACAAAAGATAGTTCTCACAATGAGATTAAAGTACCTATGAACACTAAGAATATTTGCGGCGTAGACTGCTATGAGCAGAATGGCGTTGCGTACTTAAGATTGGAAAATGTTGCTAGAGGACTTGGGTTTACTCAAACCCAAAAGAAAAACGGAGTGGAATATATATCTATTCGTTGGGAAACAATCAACAGATATTTAGAGGATATTGGTTTCCCCAACAAGCTGGGGAAAGACGATTTTATCCCAGAAAACATCTTCTACAGACTAGCAATGAAAGCCAAAAATGAAACAGCAGAGAAATTTCAAGCATTAGTGGCTGATGAGATTATTCCGTCAATTCGCAAGAATGGAATATATGCTACTGATAATGTTATTGATGAAATACTGAATAATCCAGACTTTGGAATAGAATTATTAACAAAGTTAAAACAGGAAAGACAAGCAAGAGTTGAAGCAGAAAGAAAGAATGCTATCTTAACACATGTCAATAAGACATATACAATGACAGAGATTGCTAAGGAACTGAATCTGAAATCTGCCATTCAACTTAACAAGTTACTTGCTGATAAAAAAATTCAATACAGTGTCAATGGAACTTGGGTTCTTTACTCACCATACAGCAGTATGGGATATGAAGAAATTAAGCAAGAAATCCTCGACAATGGTAAGGTTATTTATCACAGGAGAATAACACAGCTTGGAAGAGAATTTATACTGCAATTATTCAATGAAGTTGCATAGATTTTCTTGAGAATATTAGAATGGCTCAAACAGAAATAAATATAATGGTTGCAAGAAATTTGTAACCACACTAAGGAATGTATCAGAAATGGTGCATTCCTTTTTTAATGCCTTGAAAGGGGTGGTTTGATTGATTGACGCAGTTGTGATTGAGGGGGTTAGATTCCCAGTAGCATATAACGGCTACACATACAGTAGGAATAAGATATGGTCTAAAAATACAGGAAGAAATGATTATGGAGAAATGGTAGGAACAATCGTGGATATCAAAGACAAAGTAGAGCTTCAATTACCGCCATTAACAGGTGAAGAGGCACTATTACTTGATAATGTAGTCAGCGACGTAGATAACCCATTCCCAACAGCACAAGTCTTATTTTTAGGTGGTACACAAAAGGAAATGACAATATACACAGGAGATGTAACATATCCGTATCTTACAAGGGCGAAGAATGAGGACGGACTAATAGTCGGAGCAAAATTAAGTTTAATTCAAAAATAAAGGAGAGTTCCACATGAAACTTAAAACAAGTGAGTTAATAGACAGATTTCAGAGCTTAAGTAACATATCGCACGACAAGACTACAGGCAGAATTGCTATGGCTGTTATGTGCAATATTAAGGCATTAGAAGAGCTGTACAAGGCAACATTACAGACCATAGAAGACACTAAGGTTAAGTATGCAGACAAGGACGACAGCGGCAATCCAGTTGTCAATGATAATCAGTATCAGATTACATCAGAGAACTTAAAGAAGTTACAGGAAGAATTGCAAGAAATCAATGAGCAAGAGATTGAAGTGCCTGACATGACAATGCTTCCTATGGACGCATTCGATAAATGCGAAGAAATTACACCAGCTAAATTATACTCAATCGAGTTTATGATAAGCCATTAATTAATCAATAAAGGCGGTGTAGAATGAAGATATTAGACACAGCTATGACGGAAATTGTTAAGGGAAATAGTGCAAGATACTATTCCAAGTATGTTGTTGACGGAAAAGAACATACCGAAACACTTAACAATTTCAAGTTTCAAAACATGATAAATCCCAATAATGAAATTACGATAGGTAACACTTGCAGTAGCGGTGTTACCTTTTCTATTTATATGCCAACAATAAGCCTTGAAAATAAGGAGATTACCATATTTGAGGGTGTCAAGGTTGGCACAGAAATTAAGTATATTAAATTGGGAATATTTACAGTTACTAAACAGACAAGTGACGGAGAATACACAAGCTATGAAGCATACGACAGAATGTACAAGGCTGATATGCCTTACTTCTCGGATATGGCATTTCCTAGCACAGATAAAGCTATTCTTAATGAGATATGTGGCAAGTTAGGTATATCTTTAGCGACAAATATAGTTACAGCACATACTATCAGCGACAAGCCACAAGGATATACCTATAAAGAAATTATCGGTTATATGGCTATGCTACAAGGCTGTAATGCGGTAATTAATTCTGACGGAAACCTTGAATTAAGGTGGTATAAGGATAACGGTTATGTACTTGACGGACATAAGTATTATCAGCAAGGCGTTACATTCACAACGAGTAAAGATTTTATCATACAGAAACTGACATGTAATAATACCAAGAGTGGTTCCACAGAACAAAGCGAGATTACTTCTGGTGACGGAGCGACAAGGCTTAGTTTTGCCAATCCGTTTATGACGCAGACAATTCTTGATGAAGTCTATAAAAAGATAGGCGGTTTTACATTTAGACCGCTTACAGTTAAGTTTGTCGGTGATTACCGACTAGAAGTTGGTGACATTATAACTGTCAACAAAGGTGGCGTTGATTACAAAGTGCCTATAATGCAGATTACGCACGAATGTGACGGCGGCTTAATGGATACCGTTACATCTATAGGTCAATCTGACACAGAGAATACAAGCGTTGCTTCTGGTCCTATTACTAAGCAAATGGAACGGTACTATGCCGACTTGATACTTGTAAATAAAGCACTTATTAATAAACTATCTGTTGATGAAGCTGATATCAGATACGCAAGCATTGAAACCTTAAAGGCTGTTAATGCTAATATTGATAACCTTAAAACAAATAAATTAGATGCAACATATGCAAATATCATTAATGCTAATGTGGAGAGCCTTAAGGCTGTTAATGCGGATATCGCAAATCTTAAAGTAGACTATGAGAAAGTTGGCATACTTGACGCAAGTGTAGCTGATATCAAGACATTAATATTCGGCTCAGCAACAGGAACAACAATAACAACGGATTTCTCTAATTCTGTTATTGCTGTTTTGGGAGAAGCGCAGATTAAGTCAGCAATGATTGATAGTCTTGATGCAAGCAAAATCACAGCACTTGACATTAATACTACTAATGTACTTGTTCACAGCGAAGATGGCAAGTCACAGTGGGAAGACAATACAATTCAAATATCTGACAGCAATAGGGTTAGGGTTCAGATAGGTAAAGACGCTAATTCAGATTACAACATGTATATCTGGGATAAATCAGGCAATTTGATGTTTGACGCTATTGGATTAACAGATAAAGGTATTCAACGACAGGTTATCCGTGATGATATGGTTAAGGATAATGCTGATATTGCCGCAAGCAAGTTAAATATAGAATCGCTGTTCAATGTTATCAACAATGATGGTTCACACACGTTTAATTCAACGAAGATATATGTTGATAGTGAACAGCAAACCCTTGATAGCGTATTCAAGAGTATTCAGACAACCGTTGGCGGCAATTCTACATTATGGGGTTCGGCTATTAAGCAATCTAAAGATTTTATTGACCAGAAGCTATGGTGGACTGATATTCGTAATGGAGAATCCATCGAAAGCAAATTCAATACAGTTACAAGTACGCTTGATAGCTTCGGTGTGCAAATAGGAGATGTTTACAAGCAACTCAACGATGATTTCAAGGTATATCAGGTGACATACGAGCCGACTAAGGATAATTATCCAGCTAATGAGTGGAGTGTACCTATATATCCAAGCGATGATAGATACCCTAGTGATAGCACATGGGAATACACAGAAGCAGAATATGATAATTATGTAGGCATTATAGCGTATTGGGAAGCACAGAACAGAGCGTGGCGTTGGATTAAAAAAATAGACGGAACGCACGGTTGGAAAGAAATATCTTCAACCGAAATCGCTTATCTTCTTAATCAAAATGCCGCGTTAAAGGTGAACCTTAATACAATCAGCTCTGAATTAAGTAAGACACAGATTGATATAAGAGACAACTATAGCACCACTGTACAAGTTAATAATGCTATTACACAAGCAGTTAATGCAGAGAGCAATAGTATCAAGAGTGAAATTTCTACAACTTATGTAACAAAGAATGCTCTTACAGGCTATAGCACTACAGAAGCTATGAACAATGCTATAACACAAGCGATAACCAAGGAAAGCAATAGTATAAAGTTAGAAGTTTCTAATAATTATGCCACTAAGAAGAGCCTTGAAAGTTATGCCACATCAGCAAGCCTTGAAGCATACATTAAGAAAGACCCAACAAGTGGTGAGCTTAAATCCGCAATTGAAGCTATTGCAGATGATATAACACTTAATGCAAGTGGAACAATTAATATTAGTGGTAATAAGTCTGTTAATATCAATGGTAATCTGTTCACACTTACATCTACTAATACTACTATTTCAGCAGATGGTTCAATAGACTGCAAGAAGCTAAAAGCTGTTAATGCTGATTTAGAAGGAACTTTTAAAAATGTAAATGTAACTGACGGAGGTATTACAATGACCACTACTATTATTGGCGGTGAATACCTTATTAAAAGCAGTACAGGGGCATTTTTACGGATGCAGGGACACTACATTGAAATGTCAAACGATGATGGTTCAGGAACGAAATGGATACTAAGTAGAAGCGAATGTGTTTTTAACGACTATTTAGGTGTTAAGATATATCACCCTTCACTTAAAAACTATATGCGACCTGCTTTGTCTATGAGCAATCCAGTAACATTTGATTGGAGCGGAAGCGTTTTAACTATATATGTTGATGATGTAGCTGTAGCTACATGGGATTGGGGACAAAAAGAGTGGTACTAAATCCGCACAGCGGTAGAAAGGAAAACAATATGTTAAGTATAACAAAGACAACAAATTTAAGCGGAACATCTGTGATTAACGGTCAATCAGCTATGACAATGTATGCGGCTGTACCGGAAACTGGTTCATTGACAATTAGTCAGACAATTACTAACAAGGAATTATACCTTACAAATCAGACACAATGTGATAATGATTATGAGAATTTCAAGGCAGAAGTTAATAAGCTGTTAAAGAATGAACAGCAGACAATCGGTTCAGATACGACAGATACAATAACAGAGTAAATCATCAGAGAGTGTGGGTTTAAGCCCACACGCTTATTTTTTAGGAGGTAAATTATGAGCTTAACTGGATTTCTTTCGTACAGCCGTGTAAACTGGCAACAATCTCCAAGCAAAAGTACTCCTTGGAATGCGTCAAACTTAAATATAATGGACGCAGGTATTAAGAATAACAACGATATGATTAGCAATCTTCGTGATGAAGTTACACAATTAAACAACAATATTGACGTTAAAAACTCTTTTTGCAAAAATATTGCAAGTATAAATGGTACTCTTGAAGGTTATGGCTATAATTATTGCTATTATAATAAATCTACCAAAACAGGGATTTTATACTTTGCTTCAAAAATTGAAACACCAGATTCTGCACAGAATAATTTTACAGGATATTATGACATAGAAACAGTTCTTGAAAATATGGGTATTAGCTTTAGTAAAGTATTGGAAAGTAATTATACTCCTTATGATGCCACAGGTGTAGTTCGAGCAAAGTTAATAGGCTATGGAACAACATTGTTATATAGCTCTGCAAGCCAGCATTATGCTTTTGCTCGATATTATACAAAAGATGGTAATAAAGGAGCATGGGCTACAAGTGAATTTCAAAAAGGTGATTATATTATAGGCTCACTTATATTTAGCTAAGCTTCAGATACTGCCTTAGTAATTGCACCGGTGCATTTAATATTATTGCAGTTTAGTCGCGGAATGAGCAATTAGTAAGGTTGGCAGTGCCGCATAACATTAACAATATAATATTCGCAATCAAGCACCCCAGCGGAAACACTGGGGTGCTTTTTTGATACACATTTTTCTAAATTTAGGAGGTAAATTCATGAGTAAATTATTCGGAATTGACACATCAAGGTGGCAGGGAGACTTTGATTTTAAAAGTGCAAAAGATAATGAGAATGTAGACTTTGCCATTATCAAGGCAGGCGGTGCTGATGATGGCTTATACGAAGATAGAGAGTTTGAGAACAGTTACAACAAGTTGGAAAGTGCAGGAATCCACAAAGGAGCCTATTTCTTTGGTAACGCATTAAGCAATGATGAAGCTGTAAATGAAGCCCGATATTTTGCACAGCTTTTAGCAGGCAAATCATTTTGTTATCCAGTGTTTTATGATGTTGAAGCAGGCATGGTTACTGGCAACGACCTTACAGACATTATTATGGCGTTTCTTGATGAAATGAGAAATGCAGGATATAAGAATGTCGGCTTATACTCATATGAGAACTGTGTTAACAATTATGTAGACATTTCAAGAGTAAAAGAAGCTGGTTATGCCATTTGGGTAGCAAAGTATTCAGATGCAGAACCTAGAATTGCCGTTGATTATGATATGTGGCAGTTCGGTGGAAGTGTTAATTATCTTAGAGACGCACAGATTAACGGGCAGACAGTAGACCAGAACTATTGCTACACTGATTATTGCACAGACCATATCGTTGAAGAAATCACAGTACCAGACTATGAGCCAGTGCCAGACACTAAGTATCATAAAGGCGATACAGTTAAGGTTATTAACGCTATTCAGTATGATAATAGTGAGCCATTCAGCACTTACTATGATGAGTACAGCGTTTTATCAGCTAATGGCAGAAGAGTTGTTATCGGTGTTGATGGCGTAACTACTGCTGCTATTGACGAGGATAACATCAGCCTTGTTAAGTGCATTTATGACAATGACAATGATATCAACACAGATACAGTAAACCGCGGCGACGGCAAGAAAGTCAGAGTACTTGATAACATTGATTATGACGGCGTAAGATTCGCGACATATTATGATGAATATGATGTAATTGAAGAGAGTGGAGACAGAATTGTTATAGGTATCGGCACAACAATCACAGCCGCTGTCAATATTGCTAATCTTGAATTTGTCGGCGGTGCAAGTTCTGATGATGCGCCTACAGATATCCCATTCAGTGAAGATATTGAAGAGGGCAGTACTGTAAGATTTGTCGGCGATACTGATTATGATGGCACACCTATTAAGGCTTGGTATGACGAGTATACAGTATCAGAAAGAAGTGGAGACAGGGTTGTACTTGTGCATGACGGAGAATTATTCGCAGCGGTCAATGTAACTGATTGTGAATTAGTCTAACCTTAATAAAAATACCGGGAGTGCAATGCTCCCGGTAATATTTTAATTATTCAAATCTATCATAACAGCCATAACAGCAGGAATGGTTGTTATAGTTCCGTTTGTTTTCTTAAATTCCATACCGCCCTCAAGGAGTGTTCCGTACATTGTCACATTATCGCCAACAAGCAAATTATAATCAAAATCATCTCTATAATATGTCAAAACAACAGTATCATCAGGGTATACACTCTTGTCTCTTGATAATAATGTTTCTTGTTCTGTCTGAACTTCATTAGTACTTTCAACATTACTATCAGAAGCACCATTCTGACACGCTACAAGGCTCAATAAGCACATAACAAGCATAATGCTTACAATTCTCTCTTTCATAAGCAAATCCCCTTAAATTTAATTTTACTAATCATATCACAATGTGCATAATTTGTCGAATGTTGTCGAAACTTGCGATATCTTTAAGTTGATTTTTACATTATCAGTATTTATAATAATAATTGTCCGAGAGAGTTCGGGCAGAATCTTCAAGTTTCGGCTAGGTGGCACTGTTTGATTGGCGTTGGCAGTGTCACCGCTGAAAACTGTTAATCTACTGGGGGTAGGTTGACATGCAAGAACAGATGTTCTATAATAACACCATCGCTACCAGTGTTATATCGTGCAATAAGGGGGATATATGGAGAATGAGAAATACAGGCAGAAGATTATCGGATTAATAGATAATTGTAGCAATAACAATTTTTTAAAATTTGTATATGAATTAATTTTATCTTTCAAAAAGAAATGGGGCGTTTAACGCCCCTCTTTCTCATACCAATAGGCTATATTGTCAAATATAGTTTGTTGGTGTTCTTTATTGAGTTTTATCAATTTCTTAACACTATCTAACAATTCTTTATCTGACATTAAGTCGGGAATGATATCAACATTATCAGTAGATAAATTATCTTCCCACCCCATTAAATATGATGGAGAAATATCAAGAATCTGTGCAGCAATCTGAATTTTATCACTTGGAATGTTTGTTACTGCATTGTTTTCATACTTATATAATGTCTGCTTAGAAACGCCCATTCTCTTAGCTAACTCTACTTGTGACATTTTATTAAGCTCTCTTTGCTCCTTAATTCTGTCTCCAACAGTTTTAATCATTAGTGTTTCCTCCTTTCCTATTGGTAACTTGATTATAGCACAAAAAAGTTACAAGTCAAGAAAAAAATAACTTGACAAGTTACTTTTGCGGTGTATAATAAGAGTAACTTCAAAAGTTACGAAGTTAGAAAGGAGATGAGATAATGGTTGATACAAATAAACTTCGTGGGATTATTGCTGAAAACGGAAAAACGCAGACAGAAGTTGCACAAATGATAGGCGTAACGCCCAAGACCTTCTATCTGCGAATGCACAAGGGCGTTTTTGGCAGTAACGAGATTCAGATTATGATTGATAATTTGAATATTGAAAATCCTATGGAGATTTTTTTTGCAAAGAAAGTAACTTTATAAGTTACTAGGAAGGAGTAGGAATGACAGGACCTTTTTCTATAAGTGGAGATGATGAGGAACGGACACTAAGAGATTATGTTGAATGGTTTGCGCTTGGACTTGCCTACAATGCGGTAAATGGTGAGAAAAACGAAGCATTGCAAAGTGAATGTAAAATACTCGATTCTCTCACCAACGCATTGAACGCTATAAAGCTTTAACGAAAAGGATTAGATATAACTTCTACCTTAGCTGGTTTGTTATCAATAGTAGACATAAATTCATCATAGTATTTGCGGTACTTAATTTTGAATTGTTCAACACTGTCTTGATAACCCAACAACTTAGCAATAGCGTATCGGTCAGCAAGTTGCTTGCTATCCATATTTTTCACCTCTTTTCCTATTTAGAATAAGAGGATTATAGCACAAAGTACAAACAGATTAGAATTTTTGATATTGATACAATAGAAAAGTGATGGTAGCGGTAAATAGTTGCAAACTTTTATTCAAACATCATTAGTTCTTTTTGACAGGGATAGCGCCCTGTTCGTATCAAGTGTGAATTACCTACCGATTGGCAGTTTTGTCTTTAGCATTTTTATTTAATTCTATTGATATAGAAATAAGAGTATATAGGGTGCAGAAGTCTAAACCACAGAAGTATGAGCCGACCACTGATATACACAATGCTATGACAGTATCCATACAATCTCCTTTCGGAAAGTGTCTACCATCACCTTTCTATTGTATCAATAAATATAAAGTTCTTCAAGTTACAGCAGATAGGAATGAGCAGAATCGCTCAAATGCACCTTAAAAGGTCAAAATATATCACACACAAATACAAAAGGAAAGGAATGCGTTTATGGAGCTACAGATTTTTAGCAATTCAGAGTTTGGAGAAATCCGAACTATTACTAAAGATGATGAACCTATGTTTTGCTTGGCCGATGTATGCAAGGCATTGGAACTTACACAGCCATCAAAGGTTAAGGAAAGACTAAACTCAAAGGGTGTGAATATTATTCCTACCCTTACAAAAGGCGGAGAACAGAAGCTTTTGTATATCAATGAAAGCAATCTTTACAAGACAATCTTTCAGAGCCGTAAAGAAAGTGCAGAGAGATTTACAGACTGGGTTACATCAGAAGTTCTTCCGTCAATCAGAAAGACAGGAAGTTACAGTAAGCCTTTGACAACATCTGAACAGATTAGATTATTGGCACAGGGTAACACAGAACTCACAGAGAGAGTTGATAAGGTTGAAGATAAGATAACCAGTATCGAAGAAGAAACTCCGCTTTACGGCTGTGAGATTGAAGAAGTGCAGAAACATGTTAGAAAGAAAGGAATTGAAGTACTTGGCGGAAAGGACAGCAATGCGTACAAAGACGGTGGTATTCGCGGTTCAGTATATTCTGATATATACAAGCAGTTAAAACGCGAATTCGGGTGCGTGGCGACATACAAGAGTATTAAAAGAAAATACTTGGCTGATGTACACGAATTCATCGACACCTATTTGTTGCCAATAGCACTTGCCGAAGTGGTACATGATACAAACATGTAGGAGAAGATATGAAAGAAAAGATAATTAACATATCCGCAACACTGGCAGGGATTAGCCTTATAGCATTGATTCTAAGACCGGTACAACCGCAAGCTAAGATTAATCAGCAGAGTGCAGTGTTAAGTGAATGCTACAACTCACATGTTGATTATAAGGTTGAAACTGGAGAGATAAGTGTTGATGAATATGAGTTGTCGCTTATGGCACATTTACTGATGGGCGAATGCGGAGCGACATGTAACGACGATGAAATGCTATATCTTGCAGGAGCCGTTGTTTTGAACCGAGTACAAAGTGAGTATTTTCCTAACAGCATTGAAGAAGTTATCTATCAATCAGGACAATATCAATGTACAGAACTTAAAAACAGTGGATTCTACAAAGAACCAACAGAAAGATGTTGGAGAATAGCAGAAGAATTATTAATAAGCGGATATGACATACCTAGCAATGTGTTGTATCAAGCTGAATTTAAACAAGGTAGCGGCGTTTATAAGAAAGTGCAGAATATGTACTTTTGCTACAGATAAGGAGTTTGTTTATGGAGAAAAGAATAAGAGAAGAATTATTCAACTTAGGTATTCTTTCTAACAGAAAAGGTTATGTATACATCGTTGATATTATGAGCAATCTTGATTCTGCATTAGCAATAGATGGCGAGATTAAGAAAGTTGCCGAGAAATACGGCAAAAGTAAGGATTCTATTGGAAGTGCAGTAAGAAATGCTGTTAAGACAGCAAATCATAGCCTTGAGGTATGGAAGAATTACGATTGCTTAACAACAAAAGGATTTCTTACAACAATGTATTACAGAACCAGAGAGGAGAGTGCCAATGAGTAGCATAAAAAGAATCATTAAGTTGAATAGAAGCAGGCAGAGAGCCATGAGAGAAAAGGATTTTAGAAAGTTCTATACTTTCAGCTGCAAAATCCATCTGATTGAAAGAATGGATAAAGTACCGATAGGAAGTTACATATTAAAGTAAGGAGAGAAAGAAATGGAAAATGCAATTAATAACAACAATATCACATTAGCAGGAGTAGTTGAGAGAGAGCCAGAATATTCACATGAAGTACTTGGCGAGGGGTTTTATGTATTCATGCTCAAGTGTTCAAGAACAAGTGGTAACAAAGATACATTACCGGTAATGATATCAGACAGACTTGTTGATATCAGAGAAATCAAAGTAGGACAGGTTGTCACAGTTTCAGGGCAGATAAGGAGCTTCAACAGGCATATTGATGATGTGAAGAGCAAGCTGATTTTATCGGTATTTGCAAGAGAACTTGAAATACTAGCACAGGACGCAACCGAACTACCATTCGAGGAAAATATTAATACAGTTATACTTGACGCTCATATCTGCAAACCACCTATATACAGATGTACTCCAAAGGGCAGAGAGATTGCAGATATCTTAGTAGCAGTAAACAGACCATATGGCAAATCAGATTACATACCATGTATAGCATGGGGAAGAAATGCGAGATTTGCAGGTGAGCTTGAAGTTGGAGAACGCATCCAGATCCAGGGAAGATTTCAGAGCAGAGAGTACGCTAAGAAGATAAGTGACAATGAGATTGAGACAAGGGTTGCTTATGAAGTATCAGTAAGCAGGATTGATTACGCAGAGGAGGGCGAAGCTAATGCATAGTGAGATTACAGTTAGAGAGTTAGCAAGTATGGCTATTGATGAAGACGTGGTATGCCAGATATGGACACCGTTGCATGGAACAGTTTTTAACGGTTCATTTGAAGAAGCTAAGTATTCAGCCTATGCGGATAGGGAAATTGATAACTTCCAAGTTGAAGATGGCGTATTTGTTATGAATATATAATAAGGAAAGGATATGTTTATGGAAAGAGCAGTTTTAAAAAAGGTAATACTTGAAAACTTTATGTGCTATGCACACGCAGATTTTGATTTTTATGCCATTACAAAGATTACGGCTAAGAATGGCAAAGGTAAGTCAACTATTGCCACGGCTTATCTGTGGTGCTTGTTTAACTGTGATTATGAGTTAAAGGATAATCCGGTTGTCAGACGAGAGGTTGACGGAGTATCAGTTGATGATATGGACACAAGTGTTGAACTTACACTTGATGTTGATGGAAAAGAAATAACTATGAAGAAAGTACAGAAGCGTACTTATAGCAAAGATAGCAGCGGCTATTAGGACGAAAACAAGTATTTCATTAATGATGTGCCTAAGACATTAAAGGATTTCAACGCATATCTTGATGTTGATATGAATGTATTCAAGATGTGCAGTAATGTGAACGCATTTCTTAATCAGAAACCGGCAGAAATGAGAGAATACTTATTCGGTCTTGTAGGAGATGTTACAGACCTTGATATAGCTTCACAGAAAGCTGAATTAGCCGAATTAGTTCCTTTACTTAATAAGTATACAGTTGAAGAATTGTCCGCTATGAATAAGGCTACCAAGACCAAAATTACAAAGGATTTGCCTATTCTTGACGGACAGATTAAGGAAAAAGAAAGAGATATTCAGCTTAAACAGGCTATTGAAGTATCTGATCTTGAATTACAGAAGAACAGCCTTAAAGAACAGATTGCTGATTGCGTGGCAAAGCAGACTGACAATGATAAGCTGATGGCTGAATATGACAAGGTTAGTTCGGATATTCTTAATCTCAAATTTGAACTTGGCGATATGTCACGCAAAGCTAATGAAGAAAATATCAAGGCTAGGAGAAAACTTGAATCACAGATTAGTAACCTTAATTATGTGATTGAGGATAGCAAGAAGTCAATCAGCAACGCAGAAGATGTTGTTAGTTTTGATAAGGACAAGATAGCTGAATATCAGAAAACACTTGATGATAGCAGAACCGAATGGAAAGCTGAAAAAGAGCGTGTATTTGACGAGAATAATCTTATTTGCCCTTATTGTAAACAGGAATACCCAGAGGAAAAGAAAGAGAAACTAAAGGCAGATTTTAAGGCACATAAAGAAACTGAACTTAGCAGAATTACCGATAAGGGCAACACAGCTAAGAAAATGCTTGATGAAGTCAAAGGATTGTTAGTTGGAGCTGAACAGGAATTGGCTGACAGAAAGCAGAAGTTAGAAAAACATTTAGTGGATTTAGCAGACCTTGAAAAGCAGTTAGCAGAACTTCCACAGGAGATTGATGTATCAGCCACCGAGGAATACAAGGCACTTGAACAGCAGATTGCCGAAAAGGAAGAAGCTATGCACAAGGCTAATGATATTTCGGCGATTAAGGCAGAATTAAAGGCACAGGAAACAGCTTTAAGGCAGCAGTTAGCAGAATGTGAAAGCCAGATTGCAAAGGCTGATACGGCAGCAGATGAACAGCGACTTGAAGAATTAAAGCGGACAAGGATTGATTCTGAACAGAATAAGACTAATGCCGAGAAAATCCTTGATTTACTTGACGAATTAGATAAAGCAAAGAATGAAGCCTTGACAGAAGCGGTAAACAGTCATTTTAGGTTAGTTAAGTGGCAGTTGTTTGAATATGCTAAGAACGGCAATTACAAGAGTTGTTGCATACCTACAGTTGATGGAAAGAGCATTTTAACAACTATGAGTAACAAGGGCAACAGGATTTTAGGCAGAGTTGATATTTGCAATTCTATTCAGAAGATTAGTGGCATATCGGTGCCAGTCATTCTTGATGACGTGGAAAACTTAGATAAAGCAAATCAGAAAAGGATTGCTGAAATGGTAGATAGTCAGTTGATTATGCTGATTGTTAATGATAGTAAGAAACTAGAGATTGTCGGACAGATTTTAAGTTGAGAAAGTGAGGAAAACTGATGGGCGTAAAAGGATATAAAGCATTTAACAAAGGAATGATATGCAAAGGTAAGCAGTACAAGGAAAACACAACATATGAAGAAAATGGAAATGAGATATGCGAAGCTGGTGTGATGCATTATTGTGAAAATCCATTTGATACACTGGACTATTACCCTC
>ERZ1504719.3-NODE-3-length-261941-cov-15.955771_pt1 | contig 261941 bp, 250 predicted proteins | sample MGYA00572410_ERZ1504719 | MGnify/ENA primary metagenome ERZ1504719 (study PRJEB39906, sample SAMEA3182074) | gut metagenome | biome: human; feature: gut; material: Stool; isolation source: human stools | place: Canada | collected 2012-02-22 ... | reverse complement strand
CCCACTGCTGCAAACGGCGATACCGTTGCTGCTACTGAGACCTGGAACAACACCGGGAAGGCCCTGACTGCGACCAAGTCTACCAATGCCCCTATGGATACCTATTGGACCGCTGATGGCGAGGGCCTGTATTATGTCTGGAACGCCGACATGGCAAAGTTTGTCCAGATTACCAACAATGAGAAGGCCGTTATTGACGCTGGCTACGACAAGACCACCAAGCTGGTTCTGGACAAGAACGCCGTTGCCGCCACCTGCACTGACGCTGGTTCTCTGTTCAATGTGTACAGCAAAGTCGATGGCAGCGCTTCTTATGTCCTGGTGAGTGACGTTGTTGCTTACAATGCCAAGCAGACTAATGATGCTAATAAAATTGCTGAGCCTGACACCAAGTATTTCTTCGGCACCAAGTCCAGCAATGTTGTTGCATACTATGCTGCCGGCACTGCCGCTGGTCAGGTTGATTACGCCTTGAAGGCTGGTCATGTTCTGGTCAAGGACGGTACCACCTATGGCACCGCTAAGTCCGATGTATATAAGTGCGCTATCTGTGGCAGCCGCTTTGTTGTCGGTCCCACCGTTGACACTGGTGACCTGAAGTCCGAGTTCTACACCTATGATGCTGCTACCGTTGCTTCCTATGCTAACGAGCACGGCATCCTGCTGAAGAACATCCTGCGCAGCAACGCCACCCTGTATCTGGTTGAGGCTGGCAAGACCACCGGTACCACCACCAACACCACCAAGCCCTCCCCCAAGACCTTTGACGCTGGTATCGCTATGTACGTCGGTATGGCTCTGACCTCCGTCGCCGGCTCCGCCGTCGTCATCGGCAAGAAAAAGGAGTTCTAATTAAACTCAAAAAAGAGAAGCACCCTACCGGGTGCTTCTTTTTTTGCGCTTAATTATTCCTCCCGCTGCCGCGGGAGGTATAGTAAATGCTGCTTTCCTACGGGCCTTTCTTTTTTGACTTTAATTATCCCACCCCCTGGCGGGGGTGGGGTGAATAAAGATTGCTTTCCTACGGGGCCTTTCTTTTTTTGCGCTAAATTATCCCTGGCCTAACGGCCGGGGATAGATAATATCTCCCCCCTGACGGGGTGAGATAAATATATAACCCTCCCGCGGCAGCGGGAGGGTTATAAGAGCTTCTTTTTGCCCCTCATCCGTCAGCTTCGCTGACACCTTCAGCTGTGCACACCCCAGTGTGCGCACTGGGGCGCCCTCAAGGGGAAGGCTTGAGAGACTGCCCCGCGCCACCTGTCTCCCTGCGGGTCGGTCGGTCCACGGGTCTGACGCGCCACCGGCGTGTCATTCAACACCGCGGCCCCCTCGAGGGGAAGGCTAACGAGGGAGCTCCCCCAAGGGGAAGGCTTGGGACGTTTTTATTGTGCTTTACACAGTGGGGCGAAAAGTGGTATAATACCGACAGAAATCAACACAAACGAGGAGGTCTTGTGATGAGATTGCTGTTCAAGGGCGGTACCGTGGTCACCGGCAAGGGCCCCCGCCGGGCCGATATCCTGGTGGAGGGCGAGAAGATCCTCGATGTCTGCCGCGATATTCCCGCCATCGGCGCACAGGTGGTGGACGTGACCGGGATGCTGCTGTTTCCCGGCTTTATCGATGCCCACACCCATTTCGATCTGGACGTGTGCAACACCACCACGGCGGATGACTTTGCCAGCGGCTCCCGGGCGGCGCTGCGGGGCGGCACCACCACCATCATCGACTTTGCCTGCCCCAACAAGGGCGAGACGCTGCACGACGGCCTGCGGCTCTGGCACGAGAAGGCAGACGGCAAGTGTGCCTGCGACTACGGCTTCCACATGACCATCGACGACTGGAACGAGACCATCGAGCGCGAGATCGACGATATGTACGCCGAGGGTATCTCCTCCTTCAAGATGTACATGACCTACCCTGCCATGATGATCGGTGACGAGGCCATGTACAAGGCGCTGAAAAAGCTGAAGGAAAAGGGCGGCATCTGCGGCGTCCACTGCGAAAACGCCGGGGTCATCGACGCGCTGATCGCCGAAAAGAAGGCCGCCGGCGAGAACGGCGTCCACTGCCATCCGGAGACCCGGCCCGACATCATGGAGGCCGAGGCCGTGGGCCGTCTGCTCCGCATCGCCGAACAGGTAGACGTCCCCGTGGTCATCGTCCACACCACCAACATCGAGGCGCTGGACGAGATCGCCAACGCCCGCTGGCGGGGCCAGAAGGTCTTTGTGGAGACGTGCCCCCAGTATCTGGTATTGGACGACAGCGTGTATTATAACGAGGACTGGCTGCAGGCAGCCAAATACGTCTGCTCGCCTCCTATTCGGAAACCGGCTGACCGTGAGGCCCTGTGGCGGGCCATCCGCCGGGGTGAGGTGCAGACCGTGTCCACCGACCATTGCAGCTTCACTACCCAGCAGAAGCTGGCGGGCCGCGACGATTTCACCGCTATTCCCGGCGGCATCCCCGGCGTGGAGACCCGCGGCGAGCTGATCTACACCTTCGGCGTGGCCAAGAAGAAGATCGGCCTGGGCGCCATGTGCCGTGTGCTGGCAGAGAACCCCGCCAAGCTGTATGGCCTGTTCCCGCGCAAAGGCGTGCTGGCCCCCGGCTCCGACGCCGATATCGTGGTCTACGACCCCAACGCCGACCACGTCATCCGCGCCGAGGATATGGTGGGTGCGGCGGACTACAACCCCTACGAGGGCGTGGTCACCAAGGGCTCCATCCGCCAGGTGTGGCTCCGCGGCAAGCCCGCGGTGTCCTCGGGCAAGGTGCTGGCCGGGCCGGACGGCAAATACCTGCCCCGGGGCAAGTGCCAGCTGTAAGGAGACGAGGCCATGTTGGACAAGACATTGGGCTATATCCTCTGCTGCCAGTCCCCGGCGCTGTTTCTGGCCGCGCTGGCGCTGCTGGTGGCGTATCTGGCCGGGCGCAAGCACAAGGTCCGGGCCTTCTTCCGCCTGCTGCTGTGCATTCTGTGTGCCGCCGGCGGCGTGGCGCTGTATTTCCTGGGCATCTACAAGGAGTATTTCACCATCCGGGACTTTTTCCTGATCCGCACTGCGGGCTGGATCGGCCTGGCCATCGCGGCGTTCTTCGTGCTGCTGGCTCTGGTGCGGGCGTTCTTTGCCGCCGCCGCCGCCCGCCGCGAGCAGAAGGCCGCCATCCGCGAGGAGAACGAGCGCCTGGCCCGTGAGGCCCAGGAGGCCGCTGAAGCCGCGCAGGTGGAACCGGCCCCGCAAGTCCCCGCTGCGCCCGAGGCTTCCCCGCAGGAGTCGGTACCCGAGGCGGTTCCGGAGCCCGCTGCCGTTTCTGCCATCGAGACTCCGGTGGCAGAAAGTGAGCAGCCACAGGAGTGAGTTGACGATAATACAGATTATGGTAAACCCATCGGCCGCATTTTTGTGCGGCCGATGGGTTTTTTGTAGGCAAAGCAAGGCTCCCGGGAAACAGATGATCTGTCTCCCGGGAGCTCCCCTCCTGTCGCGCGAGGCCTGTACCTCACGCCCCCTACGTTGTTTTATGGTAGCACTCTATGATTGTAGTTTCAAGAAAATCGGTGATTTCTTAACGCAGTTTTAACGGAACGCTAACAGGGGCGCGAAAAATCCCTCCCCCTGGGGGAAGGTTTTTGCCCATTTTCATGGGCTTTATCGTCATTCTGCACAACAATTCCCCTCAAATTTCTGCCTATTGCGAATTGAATTGTTCGGTGACCGGTGATAAATTTAGGTTGGTATTTGCCGAAAAGTGGCGAAACGGAGGGGTTTTTAAGATGAAACGATGGTTTTCCGGGCTTTTAGCGGCGGTTATGGTACTGCTTTTGCTGCCGGCGTCTGCCAGCGGTACAGAGAGCTTTTACGCTTATCTGTATAGCAATCCAACCACCGCAGTCGGAGAAACCGCATTGGTTGGACTATACTTAGGTCAAAATTCCACATCGCGGGAATACAACACCTATTTCTTCCAAATCGACTATGATGCGGAAAAACTCATATTCTCAAGCGCAACCATCGGCAGCAATGTTCCTGATGTCATTGATCACTCTGTTCCTGGTCGTTTGACCATAGGCGGCTACGGAGAACCGCGCTCCGACAGTTCTATCATGCTGAATTTCACCGTAAAGGCTGCCGGTGAGGCCACTGTGAAATTGGTCAAGGCACAGATGGACGTCCGCGCCAACGCGGCAAAGGACGCCCAAACTGCCAGTGTACCGGCCGGCCAAAGCAACACGGTGACGATCCTGTGCGGCGGCTTCCCTGTTGTGCTTCCGGATTGTGCCACCGGCGCCGCTTATGTGACTGAAAACGGCGACTACACCTTCACCGCCGATCCCAGCTATAACTACGACTTTTCGGCCACTGTGAATAATGAAAAAGTTGACATCATCAACAACTGTGACGGCAGCTATACGATCAAAAATGTCACCGGCGAGCTGGTCATCAGCGCCAACAGCGCACCCACTATCAAAACATACGCGGTGACCGTTGAGGGCGACGGCTCCGGCGATGTCAGCCCCCTCACTCCCGCAACGCATGGGCAGAATTATACCTTTACGGTCACGCAGGCGGCCAACTACGACTATGCGGTGGCCGTAACGGTGAACGGTCAGCCGGTGACGTGCACTGTCAGCAGCAGCGGCAGCAACGCCTATACCTACACGATCCCGGCAAAGTCCGTCACCGGCCCGGTGGTCATTACGGTGAAGAAGGCCCCGCAAAGCGGCACCACGCAAATCGTGCTTACGGGCAGCGGCGCCGCCGATGTCTGGGGTGACGTTACGTCCTATACCGTAAAAAGCGGTGAAGCTTTTACATTCGGTATCAATCACCAAGAGGGATTTGACTACACGGTCACCGTCATGGCCGGCGAAAAAACTCTCACGCTCCAGCGCAACGAAAATGCCAGCACTTACACCATTCCCGGGGACTACATCAAGGGCGGCATTATCATGGTGAGCATCACCAAAACGGCACAGCTTGCATTGACGGTGAACGCAGCCGAGTATGTAAAGCTCATAAATGGCAACGCCGTATGGCTCATCACCGCTGTGCCGGAAACAAAGCTCCCTGCGACCAAGTCCCTCTACTACGGTGATGCGGCCATGTTCTGGTCAGAGAAATACGAAGCCTACGCCTGGCTGCTGGTGGACAAGGGTACGGCGGCAGGTATCGCCGCCGCGGCAAAATCTGTGATCTCCGTTAAGGGCAACTCCACTGTGTCGGTATCCTACAGCGGCGACGTCAACGGCACGGGCCATATCGACATCAACGACGCCCAGTATATCTACGACCTATATAACGCCAAGCATTCCGCACTTGACATGGAGAAGTTCCTCCGCTGCGATGTCAACGGCAACCGCGAAGTAAGCGTCGATGACGTTCAGGCTGTTGTCAGCCTGCTGCTGCACTGATAAGTCAAAAGAGAAGCGCCTGAAAGGCGCTTCTCTTTTTCTTGCCGGTCAAAAAGCTTGCGAAAGCCGTATGCAAGGCTCTGCGGCGAAAGCCACGGGGCCTTCTGTCAGGACTCCATGTGTTTGCCCAGAAAGGACGCCACGGTCTGGGCAAGCTTACACTCCGTCTCCCCCGCCGGCTTGCCGTCGGGAGAGAGAAAGAGCACCGCGCCCAGCACGTCGCCGCCGCAGAGAATAGGTGCCGCAACAGCGGCCCGGAACTGCTCGTTCTCATCGCTGATGGCCACACCCTCGCCGCAGTAGAGGCCACGCTGGTCCATGACCTGCTCCAACGCAGGGGAGACAGGCTTGCCCAGCAGTTCCTTCTTCCCCGCCCCGGCGATGGCGATGACCGCATCGCGGTCGGTAACAGCGGCGGAAAAGTCCGTGCTGCGGCTGAGGGTATCGCAGAACTGTGCGGCGAACTCCTCCAACCCGCCGATAAGGGAATACTTCTTGAAAATAACCTCGCCGTCGCGGGTGGTGTAGATCTCCAACGGGTCGCCTTCGCGGATACGCATGGTGCGGCGGATCTCCTTAGGGATGACCACGCGGCCCAGGTCGTCGATGCGGCGCACGATGCCTGTTGCTTTCATATATGAAATTCCTCCAGTCAAAGCAGATTTTACATCCGTAGTCTTTGTCCGGTGTCGGAGGAATATACATCCGCCGCACATGGTGCTTCATTACACAGAACAGCCCGCTTTGCAAAAAACAGACCCGCCCTCAGGCGGATCTGTTTTTTACCGTGTGCCGCACAGCGCTGACACAGCTGTTCAGCAAAATTTCACGGCAGCTCGCGTCGGACGCTATTCCGGCTCGGACTGCGTCGGGAACGCCCGGTCTTCTCCCTCGATCCTGTCGATGAGCCGCTGGATATAGGGGGACAGGCGGCGGGACGTTTGATACAGTATCACATCGCAACCCTGGATTGGCTCCGCGCCGCAGGGGCGCTCCACCAGACCGTAAGCATCCTTCAGCGCCTGGGCGGTGGGCGTGGTCCAGATGTAGCTGCCATGCACGTTGGACAGCATCTCCATCAGCGTGCCCCGGTCATAGATGAAAATCACGTTTTTCCGGCGGTCCGCCGTCCGGCCGCTGGTATAGCGGTAGTCGGAATAGGGATAGATGGGCATATCGTAGTCAGCGTGGACCACCTCGGTGTAGGGTGCCAGCTGCTCCGGCATGATATGCGCCGCCCCGGCCAGCGGATGACTGCCGGACAGCAGCAGCACATAAGGCTGCGGCCTGAGCTTCACGGCGGTCAGCCCGCGCAGCTGCGCCGTGTGCAGATAGTAGTCCGCGGTCATATAGTTGGGCTTGAGGATGCCGATATCCGCGTTGCCGGCGGCCACATCCTCGATGACCTGCATATTGGTGGCCTCGCAGATACGCGCCCGGAACGGTACGCCGCTTTCCGCAAAGTCGTTGAGGTACCGGGCGATACGGTCCGAAATGGCAGAGGACCGCGCGGTGGTAACGGATAGGGAGACGCTGTCGTCCCGGCTGTGATAGGCAGACTCCAGCGCGTCGAACTGCGCCACGATATCTGCCGCCTGCCGCAAAAACTGTTCACCGGCGTGGGTGACCTCCACTCCCTGTGAACTGCGCTTGAATAGGGTGATACCGATCTCTGCTTCCAGCTCCCGAATGGTGCTGCTAAGATTCGGCTGTGCCATAAACAGGTTCTGCGCCGCCCGATTGATGGAGCCCGCCCGGCCGACCTCCAGGGCACATATCAGCTGCTGTCGTGTCATAACCGCCTCCATGTCCGTGATCTGCGTCCATCATACCACGTCTCGTCCGTTTTTGGAAGCCGAAGTTATATGTTTTTCCATATAGCTTCATATAAAATATATATTTTACGCTATGCTTTTACCGGAGTATGCTATATGTATTCCTATATAATCGTGGTGAGATATACTATGAATTTCGACCTTACTGAAGAAGCGAAGAAACAGCTGGACTACATGATCGCCCGGCACCGCTATCTGCACCGGCACCCCTGCGTGTCCTTCCATGAGGAGGACGCCCGGGACTATCTGGCCACGGAGATCGCGGCACTCGGCCCGGACACGCTGCGGCCTTGCGGGAAGAACGGTCTGGTGGCCGACCTGCACGGCCATACCGGTGGGAAAACCATCGCTTTTCGCGCGGACATGGACGCCCTACCGATCCAGGAGGAAACGGGCCTGCCCTTTGCCTCGGAAAACCCCGGCGTCATGCACGCCTGCGGCCACGACTGCCACACGGCAGCCCTGCTGGGCCTGCTGCAATCTATGACGCAGCACCGTGCAGCACTAAAATACAACGTGCGATTTATCTTTCAATACGCCGAGGAGCCGGATCCCGGCGGCGCCATCGATATGATCGCCAATGGCTGTCTGGCCGGTGTAGACCGCATTTACGGTCTGCACGTGGACAACCAACTATCTGTGGGCACCATCGGCATCAAGGACGGCCCCTACATGGCCGGCTCCGGCCGCTTTGACGTGACTATCCGCGGCCAGGGCGGCCACGGTGCGCTGCCCCACCTGACCACCGATGTGCTGGGCGCTGTCTGTCACACCGTCTCTGCCATCGACGCCATCCCCGGCAAGCTGCTGGGCCCCGGCGAGGAGGGCATTATCAGCGTGTGTTATATCAATGGGCAGAGCGCCTTTAACGTGCTGCCGGCCGAGGCCAACTTCGGCGGACTGATCCGTGCTCTCAATGACGAGACGTTCGAAAAGATCGAGACACTGCTGCGGCGGGAGCTGCACGGCATCTGCGACGCCTACGGCGCGGCCTTTGACTTCCGGTACAGCCGGGGCTATCCGGTGCTGGTGAATCACACCGATCAGGTGAATACAGTCCGTGCCGCGGCGCAGGCGCTGCACCTCCCCTGTCGGGACCTGCTGCACACCTTTATCACCGAAGATTTTTCCCGGTATCTGGAGAAGTGCCCCGGCGCCTACTTCCGTCTGGGCACGGGCAACCCGGAAAAGGGCGCCATATACCCGCTGCACAGCAGTCATTTTACTGTGGACGAGGACGCCCTTGCCTATGCGCTGATGATGTATTGGCAGATCTATCAAAATGAGAGCAAATAAAACAGAGAACAACGGAACAGGAGGAACGAAACATGGCAAGAAACTATCATCTGACAGGCCTGGAGCCGGCCAGTGTATGGGAAAACTTCTACGCGATCTCCCAAATTCCCCGGGAGACCGGCAACCCGGAGGGAATCACCTCGTACCTGCTGGATTTCTGCAAGGCCCACGGCATCGAGGCCTACCGCGATGAAGCGTATAACGTCATCGCCCGGGTGCCGGCCACCCCGGGCTATGAAAATGCCTCACCCGTCATTCTCCACTCCCACAGCGACATGGTCTGCATCAAGGACGAGGGCGTTGACCACGACTTCGCCAAGGACCCCATCCGCGTCTATGCCGAGGGCGACGTGGTCACGGCGGAGGGCACCACTCTGGGCGGTGATGACGGCATCGGCGTGGCTTTTATGATGGCCTACATGACGGACAAGCAGGCCAAGCATCCGGCTTTGGAGTGCGTGTTCACCGCAGACAAGGAGACCACCATGAACGGCGGCATCCATCTGGACTACAGCCAGTTCAAAGCAAAATATTATGTCAATCTTGACGGATTTGGCTTCGCCGTAGGCAGCGCCGGAGAGATCGACGCCCGCGTTCTCATGCCCCGCGGCCACGAGCCGGTCCGCCCGGGCTGGCAGGCCCTGTGTCTCAAGATAGAGGGGCTGCACGGCGGCCACAGCGGCAATCAGGCTCTGCTGGAGCGCGCTAACGCCATCATTCTGCTGGACCGTCTGCTGCTGGATCTGGAGGAACAGTCCACTTTCCAGCTCATCACCGCCAAGGGCGGCCGTGAAGGCGGCTGCATGGCCACGGCTATCGCTGCCACAGCTTCGGCCATCATCGCCGTACCGGACACCAAGGCCGCGGAGACGGTACTAGCCGCCAGCGCGGAAAAGCTGAAAAAGGAGTATTCCGTCCGGGAGCCCAATATGAGCATCGCTGTCTCCCCCTGCGAGGTGGAAACAGACGCTATGACCGACGGCGACCGCGAGATGCTGCTGGACCTGATGACACTGCTGCCGGACGGCCTGCGCTCCACCCACCAGACCTTCGAGCACACCCTGGGCAGCACCTCCAATGTGGGCGTACTGGAGACGCGGCAGGATGAGGTCGAGCTGGCCGTGACCATCCGCAGCACGGACACCAAGCGTTTTTACAACTACCAGCAGCTCAAGCGGCTGTGTGCGCGGCTGGGCGTAAAAACTGAGCTGATCTGTGAACTGCCGGAGTGGGAGTACAGCGTCAGCGATGAGTGGATGGAAATGCTCCGCAAGATGTACCCGGAGTATCCCCCCTACTACCTGGGCGGCACCGGCGAGATCGGCTTTTTCACCACACGCATTCCGGGCCTTAACGCCGTCTCCCTGACGCCCAACGCCTTCAACTGTCACTCCACTCAGGAGTACCTGAGCATCCGCGAATGTCGGTACTTCTACGACAAGATGGTAGAGCTGCTGGAAAAAATGAAGGATATGTAATATGCAGAGGACGGCGCCCCACGGGGCGCCGTCCTCTTTTCTTCTTTATCCGCGGCAGGCAGCCAACTGCGCCTGTACACCGGCGATCAGCATCGTGGCATCCAGTCCGATGGCCACGCCGTCGAAGCCCTGGGCCAGCCGTGCACCGGCGGCCGCACCGTCCCCGGCAAATATCAGGCAGGGTTTGCCCGCCTGGCGGCAGGCCTGTTGTATCCGCGTCAGGGCCGCCTTGAAGCGCTGCTCCTCAAAGGCCCCAGGCAGCCCCATAGAAATAGACAGATCGAAAGGACCGATAAAGATGCCGTCCACACCCTCCATCGCTGCGATATTCTCAATATCCGCCAGCGCCTCTGTCGTCTCACACTGGGGGATCACCAGCGTCTCACCGTTGAAGTGCGCCATTGTCTCCAGTACGCCGGCCGGCGTATCGGTGCCCCAACCATCCTTCCGGGACGGGCAGAACCCCCTCTTCCCCACCGGGGCGTACTTGGCGTAATCCACCACGCGCTTCACCTCCGCCGCACTGTGCACATCTGGAATAATGATCCCCTGCACGCCAACGTCCAGCAGCTTCAAGATCGCCGGGCGGCTGATCTCCCGCACCCGGGCCAGGGGCGTGATGTTTCGCCTTTCCGCGGCGCACACCAGCCGGGCGGTTGTCTCCGCCTCGATGGGGCTGTGCTCATTGTCCAGGATAGCAAAATCCAGCCCCGCACAGCCCAGGCATTCCACCACGGCAGCACTGCCGGTACCCACGAATGTGCCCAGCGGCTTCTCGCCTCTGGCCAGCTTTTCCTTCAATATGTTCCGCATCTCTTGTTCTCCTGCGTTGTTTTCTATTTGTCAACCGCGGCAGCTCAATAATCCGCGTTCAGCCAGGGCTTCTGGACACAGTACAGCAGCTGCGCCAACTGCCGCGCCTTTTCGGCGTCATCTGCGGACGCCGCACCCAGCCGCAGCAGCGCCGTCAGGCCGCAGGACCCCATCAGCAGCGCCGCCAGATCCCCCTGCCGGCAGATCACCGTCACGTCCGCGGTCCCCTCTGCCACGGCCCAGCGACCATCGGCAAAGCCGATACGCAGCTCCTCCTCCCGGTCCGCCATCTCATCCCGATAGCGGAAGGCCGCCGTCAGCGTCCCCGCCGGGAAATTCCGATAGCCGGTCCGCCGCACGAAGTCCGCCCCGTCCGTCAGCTTGAACATGGTCCCCACGGCGGAAACATTGGTCTGCAAAAAGCCGTAGTCGATGTAGTTTCCGGACACGTCCTGCGGATCGTCCAGCAGATGGTGGAAATCCTCCTCCCCTGTCCGCAGTATCACTGTCTGGGCCAGATCCTCCTGCATCCGCAGGCCGCCCAGCAGCGCCCGCAGCACTGTGCCGTTCTCATACACCAGTTCCTCCACGCTGAGCCGGTTTTGGGTATAGTTGCACGCACTGGCGCTTTCAAACCGATAGGCCGCGTAGCCTAACAGGCGTCCGCCGTCGTAATAACCCATACGGCGCACCTGAATATCCCCCCGGGCTCCGCGCAGCTCCTCGTCGAACTTCTCCACCATGCCATGGTTTCGGGCGGCAAAGCGCCGCTGGCAGTCCATCGCCTGGTCAAACTCCTCCGGCTGCAGCAGGCGCAGGTGCGCCCGCACCTCTCCGTCCAACCGCGGCAGTGCCCCGGTTGGCAGATGGTATTCATATAACTTCCCGCCAAAGCCATAGCCCATCCGACGGTAAAAGCCGATGTTGAACGGCAGCAGCATGGTCAGCAGCGCGCCGTTTTCCCGTGCATAGCGCTCGGCATACCGTATCATATACAGCGCCGCGCCCTTCTTCTTGTGCAGGGGGTGTACCTCCAGCGCCATCACACCGCAGGCAGGCTGCATGACCCCAAAGAAGTTCATGGAGAACAGGATCAGCTTCATGGTGGCGATCAGTGTGCCGCCCTCAAACAGGCCCATCGTCCGAGTCTGGGTGTCCTCCCGCAGCTCCGTAAGATGCTTGCTCCGGTAGTGTGCCCGGCATTCCTCGTCCAGTGTCTTGTACGCCGGATAGGAATTGAGATAGATGTCCAGATACGCCTCTATGTCCGCCTCCGTCACCGGATGGACATCCCATGCGCGGTCCGCTGTCACATTACCCATAGGTTTCTCCTTTCTCGCCGTTCCGCAGTATGTTCTCCTTAGATTATACCTTTCCCCGGCCCGTTTCGCAACAGGCAGTTGAAAGCCCTCCGGCAGCTGCCGGAGGGCTCATTTCGTTGTCCGTATACACGTATCCCTCAGACACTCTTTTACAGCAGGGTCAGAAAGTGGCCGGCGTGTACGCCTGGTCCACGGCCGCCGGCCTTATACCAACTTTTCCAGGGCGTCCAGATCGCCGGCCTGTAGCAGCGGGATAGCCCGCCGCACCTGCGCCTCCGGCCAGTCCCACCACCGCAGCTTCTCCAGCCGCGCGACAGTCTCCTCGTCATACCGCCTGCGGATGGTCCTGGCCGGCAGACCGCCCACGATGGTGTAAGGCGGCACATCCTTTGTCACCACGGCGCGGCTGCCGATGATGGCGCCGTCGCCGATGGTAACGCCCGCCAGGATCACAGCCTCATAGCCGATCCATACGTCATTGCCCACCACGATATCCCCGTGGTTATCCCAGGCGGCGGCAATGTCCTCACACGCCGTCCCCAGCCCCCACTCCTCGAACATGATGGGGAACGGGTAAGTAGACAGGCTGTTCAGCGTATGGTTGGCCGCGTTGAAGATAAACTTCGCCCCGCAGGCGATGGAGCTGTACTTTCCGATGATCAGCCGGTCATGGTTGCACTCGGGATAGTGGTACAGCACGTTGTTCCGCTGGAAATCCCGGGGATCGTTGACAAAATCGTCATAGATGGTGTACGCCCCCACCTGTATGGCGGGATCTGTGACCACGTTCTGCAGGTACACGGTACTGTGTCCCTGAGAACGGGGATATATTTTCCATTCGGGTATCATAGACTCTCCTTTATTTTACAAAAGCTTCTCCCAGCGGGGCGTTCCCCATCCGGCGGTATCGAAGCACTCCCGCACAGCGCGGCACATCCACGTCAGCTTCTGCCGTATGGCGTCCGACTGGATCAGCAGCCCCGCCTCGTCCTCATGTACCATGAAATACTCCATGATCCGCGCCCGATCCTCCTGTGCCGCCAGCTTGGCGTAACTGTCCACAAAGTACACGCCCTCGCCGTTGTCGAACATGGTCCAGCGGGCGTCGTACCGGTCATAGTCACCGCTGTCGTTCCAATAGGTAAAGCCCGCCGGGTTCAGCGCATTCCAGTCATCCCAGTTGAAGGCGGTGTAATCGCGTGAGAGTATCTCGTTCTCCGTAGCGTGCCAGATCTCGTGGCAGACAGTGCCCTCCCGCATATAATCCGCCTGCACATCCAGCGCGATATACTGCCAGTCCGCCGTGTCATAGGTGCAGCCTACCACGCCATAGTCGCTGTCGATGTGAGCCACCAACAGGAAGCACAGCCCGCCCTCACCGGCGCGGTTGCGGAACTGCGCCAGAAAGCCCTCCGGATACAGGGCAAAGCTGCGGTCCATCGCCGCCAGCACGGCGCGGACACCGTTCAGCTCTGCTTCCGTGTCCATGGTGTCCGACAGGGTGATAGGATAGCTGCTCAGCGCCGCTGCCTCCCGGCACTGGGATGACAGCAGTATCCGCACGCCGTATCGCTGCTCCAACACATCCGCCTGCTGCCGCGCCTCCTGTAAGCTCTCTGCCACCGGCAGGCCGTTCAGGGCACCCCAATAGGCCTGCAGCAGTGTCTCATTCACCGTCAGCGGCGACGGGACGGACACCGTTGACGTTACCGGCTCGAAGGTCAGCTGCGCCGGGTCTATAACGTACAGCCGGAAGGCGCCGTTTTCATACATGCCGCCCACCAGCAGGCCTGCCTCCGGCAGAACGCAGCAGTCGTACATCTCTCCGGCGATACCGTTAGCCGTCAGGTCGCAGGCCGTGATGCTCTCCCCCACGTTATACAGCGTCGTGCGGCCCGTTCCCACACCGATCAGCTCCTCCGCATCGCCGACGGCGTACAGCGCACCTCCCGCGTCCAGAAACAGCGAAGCATCGGCGAACCAGAATGTATTGCCGCTGCCGCACAGGGCGGAATATCCCATTTTATCGTTGTCAAAGGCCAGCAGGCTCATGCCGCCCGCCGGCGCCAATATCACCTGATACCGCTGCTCCTGCAGCAGGCTGATCGCCCCCGTCTCCGGGTCAAAGACTGCCGTACCGCAGACGCTGCCGTAGGGTGACAGGCGGAACAGGGCCGCCATCCGCCCGCTTGCCGCATCATAGGCCGTCAATTCCGCAAACCGCAGCTGTGACAGCGCCGTTACCGGCTGTGCCTCTCCTCCGGCTACGTTCTGACAATGCAGCACCCCGTCCCGCAGGAAGTAATAGCTCTCCCCGTCATATGAGAAAAAGCCATCCACGTTCTCCGCATCAAAGCTGCCTGTCTCCGTCAGCACATCGTCCAGGAGCTTCCAACGTTTCGTCTCCCGGTCGCACAGCGCAAATCCATGCGCCAGGGCCTGCCGCTTCGTATCCCAAACCCCATCCAGCGTGACCTCACACTTCACGGTGTCCGCTTCCGCATCCACCAGCTGCACAGTGGTCCTGCCGCTCTCATAGTCCGCCCAGCTGATCAGCACCACGCTGCCGCCCGCCGGATACAGCCCGGACAGGGATGCCGGGCGGGTACATTCCAGTGTCTGCACCGGCTCGCGATCCACCTTCTCCCCCAGGCTGCACCCGGGCAGCAGCACCAAAAAACACAGCGCTGCCAGCAGAGCCGCCGTATACGACAGCAGGCTCACAAGGTCCAGCAGACACAGCTTCTGTGCCAATGTCTTATTTGTTTTCACTTCAACACCTTCTTTCCACCGGAGGAGTATACCGCCATTATCCCATGGCAGCCATTGCTTTTCCTTACATTTCCTGCGATTTTCTTGCAATTTTGCAAGACGGCCTCTTAGCGGAATAATTGATGCACTGCATTCTCCCTCTCTGCAAATTCCGGCAGCTTCTTCGGCGGACCGTAATACGCCGCCAGTGCACGGAACTCCCGTCGAAAGGCTTCCCGAAGCTCCGTCTCTGTCAGCGCCAGATGCCCGGTGTTGGCGAGGATGGCCAGTCCGTAGGAATAATACGTCATATCCCGGTGAAAGGCCCGGGCCGTGACCTCGTCATAGCCGAATTCGTCCATGACGGTCCGGATGATCTCCGGCTCCAGCACGTCCTCCTGATGGCGTCCCGGCTGGTTGTCCTCCAGGTACAGCCAGCGGAACAGCTGCTTTTCCTGAGCAGCGAACTGCACAAAGCCCATGCCGTAGCTGCTGTACCGACTATCACACCCCTCATGCGCCCGCAGAGATGCCCGCACTCGCCGGGTATGCTGCTCGATGGCCCGCTGGGTCAGCGCGGACTTCAGCTCCTCCATATTACGGAAGGTCAGATAGATAGGCTGGGTGGAGCACCCCAGTGCCTTCGCCACACTGCGGGCATTGATCGCCTCAAACCCGCCGGTGCGCAGCACCGCCTCCGCGGCGTCGATGATGGCCTCTTTGGATATCCGTTTTGCTGCCGGCATTACGCTCACCTCAATAATCACTATGCGTTATCAATAACAATGCGTTATTATATGCCGCTGCGCTTCCCTTGTCAAGCGCAAAAAACAGCACCCCGCACACACGGACGAGGCGCTGTCATCCTTCTAATCCGGTTTGTTCAGCAGTACAGACACGCTGAAGCGCCCGTTTTTCGCCAGTGTCCGCAGGCATAAACACGCATGATCTGACCGCCCTCCGGCATCACCGGAGGGTGGTTTTGCGCCGCTTGGGCTGTTTGTGAGAAAACGGTTGAGTTTCCCGTTAAAAACGTGCTATACTGAGCACACTACGCACAAAGGAGACCACACCATGCGAAAGCTTGAATGCCGCCGAGAGGCGCTGTTTCAATACCGGGGCCTGCCACCTGTTGGCATGGCCGTATCCATGGCGCTGCAGCACCTGGTGGCTATGATCGTGGGCTGCGTGACCCCAGCCATCATCATTGCCAACGTGGCCGGACTGGCGCATGACCAGCGGGTCCTGCTGATACAGGCATCGCTGGTCATGTCCGCCGTTACCACGCTGCTGCAGCTGTTTCCCATCGGTGGGCGCTTCGGCGCGGGGCTGCCGGTGGTCTTCGGTGTCAGCTTCGCTTATCTGCCCAGTATGCAGGCCATCGTCTCCGGCAGCGGCGGGTTGGCCGCTGTGTCGGGCGCTATGATCGTGGGCGGCGCGGTGGCAGCGCTGGTGGGTATCTTCATCAAGCCTATCCGCAGGCTGTTCCCGCCGGTCATTACCGGTACGGTAGTGTTCACCATCGGTCTGTCTCTGTACCCCACGGCCATCAACTATATGGCCGGCGGCACCGGCAACACATATGAAAGCGTTGTGGTGCAGCGGGGCCTGCCGGAAGCGCTGGTGTACGGATCCTGGCAGAACTGGGCTATTGCGGCATTTACACTAGCGGTGGTGCTGGTGCTGACCAATCGCGGCAGGGGCATTTTTAAGCTGGCGTCCATTTTACTGGGTATTCTGGCGGGCTACGCCGTCGCTTTTGGGGCCGGGATGGTGGATCTGTCCGGCATCGCGGGGGCCGGGTGGTTCTCTCTGCCGGAATTTCTGCCCTTTGGCGTGACATTTGAACCCTCGGCGTGCGTCGCACTGGGGCTGTTGTTCGCCATCAACGCCATTCAGGCTATCGGCGACCTGACGGCCACCACCGTGGGCGGCATGGATCGGGAGCCCACCACGCAGGAGCTGCGGGGCGGCATCGCAGCCTATGGCGTCAGCAACATTCTGACAGCGCTGCTGGGCGGTCTTCCCACGGCAACATACTCCCAGAATGTGGGAATTGTAGCCACGAATAAAGTTGTAAATCGCAACGTTTTTGCGCTGACCGGCGCGTTTTTACTGCTTGCCGGTATCATTCCGAAATTTTCCGCCGTACTCACCACCATCCCGCAATGCGTGCTGGGCGGGGCCACGGCGGCGGTGTTTTCCACCATCGCCATGACCGGCATGAAGCTCATCGCCGCCGAGGGGCTGACCGCCCGAAACACCACGATCGTCGGGCTTTCCGCCGCACTGGGTGTGGGCATTTCCCAAGCGGCAGAGGCCCTGGCACAGTTCCCGGAGGCGGTGACGACCATCTTCGGAAAGTCCCCGGTGGTGGTGGCCACACTGATGGCCGTACTGCTCAATCTGGTGCTGCCGCGGGAGGAAAAAAGCGAGAAATAGTGCTTTCTTTTGATACATTTGCTTTACTTTTCCTGTACCCGCCCTGTACTCTTTGGTTCCCTTTTTGTGCTTTTTTTGTAAGCAAAATGCAGCAAAAATGAAGTGACGGCCCCCGGCGTCAGCCGGGGGCCGCTGAATGTCTTTTTTGCTCATCCGATCATCCCCCCCGGCTGACGCCGGGGGCCGCTGAATGTCTTTTTCGTTCGCTCGATCATCCTCCCCGGCTGGTGCCGGGGCCGTCACCTCCACCGTCTGGTCGGCATCGGCCGACACCAGGGCGGAATTCTGTACGGGGTCATTGGCGGATCAGCTGCACAGCGGAGATGTCCGCCGGCAGGGCGGCGGCAAAGGCCGCGCCGTCCGTCCTCTCCCCCACGATACAGCCGTAGTGGGTGGGGACGGCGATCTGCGGGCGGAGGGCGGCCGCCAGACCGGCGGCCTGGGCGGCGGTCATGGTGTAGGTGCCGCCCACCGGCAGGAAGGCGACGTCACACGACACGGACCGTGCATCGGGGGTATCGTCGGTATCGCCGGCCACATAGACCCGCCGGCCCTCCAGCGTGACCACATAGCCCACCCAGCGGTTCCCGCGGGGGTGGAAGGGCTTGCCGAGGTTATAGGCGGGCACGGCGGTGAAGGGCAGGTCCTTCACGGTGTACGCCTCTCCGGGCCGCACCGGCAGCAGCTGCGCCGAGGCAAAGCCGGCCCGCAGCGCCGCCGCCACACACGTCTCCGGCAGCACCAGCACCGCGTCGGGCTTCATCACCCGACGGATATCCTCCGGGGAGAAGTGGTCATAGTGGTCGTGGGTGACGAAGATCACGTCCGCATCGCAGGGCGCGTCCGCCACGCGGAAGGGGTCGAACCACACCGTCATCGCGCCGGCATAGCGGATGCTGCTGTGGCAGTTGATGGAAAAACGGCTCAAAATGTCATCCATGGAGCACCTCCCTTTTCTGTATCGCTTTCAGTATAGCACAGGCGGCGGAAAAGGGCAAGAAAGCCGGGGCGAGCCCTTGCGTTTCCGGCCAAAATATGGTAAGGTAACAGCCGTTGAGTCGTATCGTGCGGAGGTGCATACATACATGAAAGTTCTCCAGTGGTGCCGCGCCAACGCCATGCCGGTGATCGCGGTGCTGGCGGCGGCCGTTACCGCCGTGTTCGTGCCGCCGGACAGCGCCTATCTCGGGTACTACGACGTGAAGACGCTCTCATGCCTGTTCTGCATACTGGCGGTGGTGTGCGCCCTGCGGGGCGCGGGACTGTTCCCCCTGCTGGCGCAGCGGCTGGTGCGGGCGTTTCACACGGCCCGCAGCGCCGTGACGGCGCTGGTTGTCGTTACGCTGATCGGCTCCATGCTGCTGACCAACGACACGGCGCTGCTGACGTTTCTGCCCCTGAGCTGGTTCGTGCTGAAGGGCACAGGGCAGACGAAGCACACGGCGCTGACGTTCATATTGCAGAACTGCGCCGCCAATCTGGGCGGGATGCTGACGCCCTTCGGCAATCCGCAGAACCTATACCTATTTAATTATTATACGATCCCCAATGGAGAGTTCCTGACCATCATGCTGCCGCCGTTCCTGCTGTCCACGGCACTGATCCTGGCGTGCTGCCTGCTGATTCCCCGGGAGACGCTGACGGTACCGGCGCAGGAGACGCCGGTGGACAAGCGCCGGTGCATCGTGTACGGCGTACTGTTCTGCACGGCTGCGGCCATGGTGCTGCGCGGCATACCGTATTGGCTGGGGCTGGCCGCCATCACGGCGGCGCTGCTGGTGCTGGACCGCCGGGCGCTGCTGGGCGTGGACTGGGGGCTGCTGGTGACGTTCGCGGCGTTTTTCACCTTCTCGGGCAATATGGCCCGGATAGAGCCGGTGCGGACACTGTTCCGGCAGCTGCTGGCCCACGGGACCATGCCGGTGGCGGCGCTGACCAGTCAGGTCATCAGCAATGTGCCCGCGGCCATACTGCTCAGCCAGTTTACCGACGATTACCCGGCGCTGCTGGTGGGGGTGAACATCGGCGGGGCGGGGACGCTGGTGGCGTCGCTGGCCAGCCTGATCACCTTCCGGGAGTATACGAAGCACGTCAAGGGACAGACCGGACGGTTCCTGGCACTGTTCTCCGCCGTCAGCTTCGGCTTTTTGGCCGTGCTGCTGGCAGCCATGACGTTTTTGACGCAATAGACCGTGCGCCGGGGCTGCACGGGGGAAAGGAGGCCGATGGGTCATGCTCAGCAATCTGCAAGTCTGCTTTAACGCCGTGATGCCCCTGTTTCTTATTATGGGACTGGGCTACGGGGTCAAGTGTCTGGGCGGTATCCGGGTGGAGGACGTGCCCGGACTGAACAAGATGGCGTTCCGGTTCTTCATGCCGGTGATGCTGTTCTGGAACCTGTACACCTCCTCCATCGACCAGGCGTTACAGCCGAAGCTGCTGCTGTTCGCCGTGGGGGCCACGCTGGTGATGTACGGCCTGTCCCTAGCCATCGTGCTGCCCACGGAGAAGGACCACGAAAAGCAGGGCGTGAAGATACAGGGTATGTACCGCAGCAACCTGGCCATTATCGGCCTGCCGCTGGCCACGGTGCTGGTGCCCGGGGCGGACATGGGGCCGGTGGCCATGCTGGCGGCCATCATCGTGCCGCTGTTCAACGTACTGGCGGTCATCACCCTAACGGCGTTCCGGGGCGAGAGACTGCCCGCCGGAAGGCTCATCAAAATGGTGGCCACCAATCCGCTGATCCTGGGTTCCGCCGTGGGGCTGGTGTTCCTGGGTACCGGCTGGAGGCTGCCTACGGCGCTGGAGTCAGCGGTGCACCAGGTGGCCGCTATGACCAGCCCGTTCATGCTGTTCCTGCTGGGGGCCTTCTTCCGGTTCAGCGGCCTGCGCCGGTACCGGAGAGACCTGATCGAGGTGTGTCTGGTGCGGCTGTTCCTGATGCCGGCGCTGCTGCTGACGGCGGCGTTTCTGATCGGCATACGGGGCGTGGGCTTCGCGGGACTGATCAGCGTGTTCGCCAGTGCCACGGCCATCGCCTCCTTCACCATGACACAGCAGATGGGCGGCGACGCGGAGCTGGCCGGGGACATCGTGGTGTCCACCAGCGCGCTGTGCATCGTGACCATGTTCGCCTGGTCGGTGCTGTTCAAGGCGCTGGGCGCGTTCTGAGACAGGAAAAGATACAAGACCGACGGCTGAGCCGTCGGTCTTTCAGTCTGTCAAAGCGCCTGCCCGGTCACAGATATCGGAGGGAAGGATTTTGTTGGCGGCTCAGCCGTCGGTCTTTGTGTTATCCGGTTTTTGTCCGTGTCGACGGCAGACGGCGCGGTAGATCACATAGCCCATACCCGCCACAGCGAGGGCGAGAGCGAAGGCAATGACCGCCGCCCGGTAGTTCTGCTCCCCCAGGGCGCTGCCGCCCACGGTGGAGGTGACGATGGAGGGCAGGCGGCCCACTGTGGCGATCAGCAGCCAGATCCCCCACGGCAGGTCCGTCAGGCCCGCGAAGTAGCACAGCAGGTCCTTGGGCGTACCGGGAACGGTGAAGATCAGCCAGAACAGGGCGGTGCGCTTGGGGGAGGTATGGAGGAGAAATTGGAGCTTTTCCAGCTTGTCCGCCGGGAAGAACACCTCCACCAGACCGCGGCCCCAGCGGCGGACCAGGGCAAAGACGGTCACGCTGCCCAGCACGGCACCGAGCAAGCACAGGGCCGTGCCCGCCCAGGCGCCGAAGGCGTAGCCCCCGGCGATCTCCAGCGGCTCGCCGGGGATAATGGCCACCAGCACCTGCAGAAACACCATGGCCGCGTAGGCCAGCGGGCCCCAGGCGCCGTGGCCGTCTACCCAGGCGCGGAACTGTTCCGGCTGGCGGGCAAAGCGGACCATGGGCCGCCCCACGAACCAGGCCAGCGCCGCCGACAGCAGAACGAATATGACGATGGCCAGTACGGACAGCGTTTTTTTCTGTTGTTCGGTCAGCGTGCGCTTCACGGGCGATACCTCTTTTTCTTGTACTACCCGCAGGATACCACGATTTTCGGAAAATCATGTGAACGAAACGTTAAGATTTGCTTATAAAATGTCAGCCCCCGGTTTCCCAGGGGCTGCATTTTACTCATGGGTGTGCACATTGATAAACTCCGCCTTCAGCTTGGAGTAGAGGATGGTCTGGCTGCTGTAGAGCCCGCAATAGCCGGAGAGCAGGTAGCTGAGGGTGCAGGCGGCGGCAAAGTAGACCAGACCGCCGGAGCCGAAGAGCTCGATGCTGAGGATGACGGAGGCGACGGGGCAGTTCACCGCGCCGCAGAACACGGACACCAGGCCGATGGCGGCGGCAAAGGCGGGCGGCAGGCCCAGCAGTCCGCCGAACACGCAGCCGAAGGCGGCGCCCACGAAGAACGACGGCACCACCTCGCCGCCCTTGAAGCCGCAGCCGATGGTGACGGCGGTGAAGGCCAGCTTCAGCAGCCAGGCCCAGGGGTCCGCCTGGCCGGACAGGGCGCGCGCCACCACATCCATGCCCGCGCCGTTATAGTCCGTAGTACCCAGCAGCAGCGTGGCGGCTACGATCACGCAGCCGCCCGCGGCGGCACGGAGGAAGGGATCCTTCAGGACACGGGCGGCCAGGTGCTCGGTGATGTGCAGGCCGCGGCAGAAGAGGATACTCACCAGAGCGCAGCCCACAGCCAGCACCGCCACAAGGCCCAGGGTGGGCCAGGCCAGCGCCGGCATGGCCACGGTGAAGCGGGTGGGCTCCACGCCCATGAGGAGGGCGATGTAGTAGCCGGTCAGAGAGGCGGTGATACAGGGCAGCAGCCCGGCGTAGTACAGCACGCCCACGCTGATGACCTCCAGAGCGAAGATGGTGGCCGTCAGGGGTGTGCCGAAGAGGGCGGAGAACACGCCCGCCATGCCGCAGAGGGTGGCCAGGGGCAGGTCCTTCTCCCCCAGGCGCAGCAGCGTGCCGGTGCGGTAACCGATGCCGCCGCCGATCTGGAGCGCCGCGCCCTCACGGCCGGCGCTGCCGCCGCACAGGTGGGTGATGACCGTGGAGACGAAGATCAGCGGCACCAGAAGGGTGGGTATTTTTTTGCCGAAGTGGACGGACTCGATGACGGCGTTGGTGCCCGCGCCCTCCAGCCGGCACAGCCTGTACAGCAGGGCGATGACCACGCCGCCCAGGGGCAGCAGGTACAAAATCCAAGGGTGGGCCAGGCGGACGTTGGTGGCACAGTCGACGCCCAGGTGGAACAGCGCGCCCACGAAGCCGCCCACGCCGCCCACCAGTGCGCCCACCGCCAGCCATTTCAGCAGGGCAGTGACGTACAGACTGTAGTGTGTGATGCGCTCCTTTACCTTCTCCATGGCCGTGCCGCCTCCTGTAACGTTCTCTTTGCAGACGATTATTCTACCATCTATGCGGGAGTGTGTCAAACCCTGTCGGATAAACTTTCAGCAGGGCTGAAAAATTTTCAGTTTATCTGACTTTTTTTCATTTTCCCTGTTGATTATGCCGCGGTGTTGCCGTATACTATATATTACCAAACGCAAAAGGCACAAGGAAGACCCAACAATATACAAATAGGAGGAAAACCACATGAAATACGGTCGTACTTTTAATTTCTCCGCCGGTCCCGCCATGATGCCGGAGCCCGTGCTGGAGGAGATCCGCGACGAGATGATGAACTACCGCGGCAGCGGTATGTGCGTCATGGAGATGAGCCATCGCTCCAAGGTGTTCCAGCAGATCATCGACGAGGCCGAGGCCGATCTGCGCGAGCTGATGAACATCCCCGACAACTACAAGGTGCTGTTCATCCAGGGCGGCGCTACCCTGCAGTTCGCCGCTGTGGCGTGGAACCTGATGAAGAACGGCAAGGCTGTGTACATCGAGACCGGCGCATGGTCCAAGAAGGCCATTGCCGAGGCTAAGAAGTACGGCGAGGTCATCGTAGCCGCCTCCTCCAAGGATAAGAATTACAGCTATATCCCCGACTGCTCCGATCTGGACATCCCCGAGGACACCGACTACGTGTACATCTGCGAGAACGAGACCATCCACGGCGTGACCTGGAACAAGCTGCCCAACACCAAGGGCCACGTCCTGGTGTCCGACCAGTCCTCCATGTTCCTGAGCAAGCCCTGCAACGTGTCCGACTACGGCATGATCTACGCCGGCGTGCAGAAGAACGTGGGCCCCGCCGGCATGGTGGTGGTCATCATCCGCGAGGATCTGATCCGCGAGGACATCGACCCCAAGATGCCCGTCTACATGAGCTACAAGACCCATGCCGACAACGGCTCCATGTACAACACCCCCAACTGCTGGGCGATCTACTGCTGCGGCAAGGTGTTCAAGTATCTCAAGAGCATCGGCGGCCTGGAGGAGATGCACAAGCGCAACATCGCCAAGGCCAAGGTCATCTATGACTTCCTGGATCAGTCCAAGATGTTCAAGGGCACCGTGGAGCCGGAGTTCCGCAGCCTGATGAATATCCCCTTCGTCACCGAAAGCGCCGAGCTGGACGCCGAGGTGGTGGCCGCCACCAAGGCCGCCGGTTACGACAACCTGAAGGGCCACAAGTCCGTGGGCGGCCTGCGCGCCAGCGTGTACAACGCCATGCCCATCGAGGGCGCCCAGGCGCTGGTGGAGTTCCTGAAGAAGTTTGAGGCCGAGCACACGAAGTAACGTACAAGGGGGATAACATCCCCCTTGTATATCCCCCTCACCAGCTGACATCGGTCACTGGTGAACGCCGCCCAAGGCGGCTGGGCCGTGGTATTTTTGCCACGTACACGCCGCGGCAAAAATGATCGCATTCCCCTCTTGGTCGGCAAATTCCGACAACAAAACGTATTTTAGAAGGAGAGTATTACCATGCGTATTCTGGTTACTGACGGTATGGATAAGACCGCGATGGCGGAGCTGCGTGAGATGGGTCACGAGGTCGTGGAGCAGTTCTATGAGCCCGATCAGCTGGGCAAGGCGCTGCGTGATTTCGACGTGGTGGTGGTCCGTTCCAAGACCAAGGTCCGCGCCAACCACATCGACGAGGCCAAGGGCAGCCAGCTGAAGCTGATCATCCGCGGCGGCGTGGGCGTGGACAACATCGACGTGGACTACGCCAAGGCCAACGGCATCGACGTAAAGAACACCCCCAAGGCCTCCTCCCAGTCTGTGGCGGAGCTGGCTATGGGCCATATGTTCTCCTGCGCCCGCTACATCTCCATCGCCGGCCACACCATGCGTGAGGACAAGTGGGAGAAGAAGGCCTACGGCAAGGGCATCGAGCTGCAGGGCAAGACCCTGGGTATCGTGGGCTTCGGCCGCATCGGCCAGCACCTGGGCGTGATGGCCAAGGCCATCGGCATGAAGGTCGTGGCGTTCGACATCTTCCACATCCCCGGCATCGAGGAGCAGCTGGGCATCCCCTATGTGGAGATGGATGAGCTGCTGGCCATGTCCGACTTCGTATCCGTGCACGCCCCCGCTGTGGACGGCGGCGCTCTGATCTCCGCCGAGAACATCGCCAAGATGAAGGACGGCGTGGTGATCATCAACACCTCCCGCGGCACCAACGTGGACGAGGCCGCCCTGCTGGCCGCCCTGGAGTCCGGCAAGGTGCGCGCCGCCGGTCTGGATGTGTACGCCGACGAGCCCGCCACCAACAAGGCGCTGTACAGCCATCCCATGGTGTCCTGCACGCCCCACATCGGCGCTGCCACCAACGAGGCCCAGAAGCGCATCGGCGCGGAGATCGTGGACATTATCAAGGCCATGTGACCTGCTGAAAAGCATATAAAAAAGAGACTGCTTTCGCAGTCTCTTTTTTTGCGCTTTTCTTTTGGCGGGGGAGGGTTTCGCGCCTGCGGGCGCGAGCCTCTGGCGGCCACATTTCTTTCTGCGAAGAAAGAAATGTGGGAAAGAAAGTCGCTTAAACCTACGGTTTAAGGATCCCTTGGCGCGCTATGGTCGGCTGTGACTTGCAGCGTATTCTCGCGGGCGCGGTCTTCCGTCATCGCTGTCGGTCAAAAGGACTGCGCCTGCGCTCACCGGCGCGGAGGCTGGCGCGGCCGCTTGCCTCAGCCACGGTAGGGGCGTTTGCTTCTGCCGGGTTGGGGGAGTTTCGCCGCTCCGGCGGCGAGCAGGTGCTGCGCCTGCGGGCGCGGGATGGGGCGTTTCGTGCTCCGGCACGAGTAACTTTCTTTTGTTGTCAAAAGAAAGTTACCAAAGAAAACCACTTAGACCTACGGTCTAAGGACCCCTTGGCGCGGGGCGGGCAAGTGCAAATTTGGCGGTGCTGGCTTCGCGGAATTGGTGCGGCGGGGGACGTTGTCGGTTCGGGGGATCGCTTGTACCGCTTGCGCCGCTGCCGCTGACAACAGCGAGGGTAGGGGTTGGTGCGCTGGTCGAGTGGCGATTATCAAATCGCGCCCATTGCGGCGCGAAGCACCGCAATGGGTAGGTGTGCCCGTTGGGCACGGATATAATTATTCCTTAGCCTGCGGCGCAGCAGAATGAATGTTTTTTGCTGTAGTAACGGGCAGCGGCAGCGGAAAGCTGTGCTGGCACAGTCGGCGGAACGACAACGATCAGGAAAACGCCGGTTACGTGAGGGAAAACGCGGGCGGCAGTGAACAGGCATAGCGCGCTGAGGAAGTGCAGAAACGCAGTTTCTGCCGGCGTTCTTTCCCCCATTTCTTCCGCTGTTGGAAGAAATGGGGCCGTCGGAGACAAAAGAAACGCTTGCGCCGGGGCGCGGCGACACCTCATCCGTCACGGCTTCGCCGTGCCACCTGTCTCCCTGCGGGTCGGTCGGTCCGCGGATCTGACAGGCCACCGGCCTGTCATTCAATACCGCGAACCCCTCGAGGGGAAGGCTTGAGGGCGTGCCATTCAGCAACACGGGCCACTCGAGGGGGAGGCTTGGGGGGCTTTACTGCGCGTTGATCTTGTTGCCGGCGCTGCCGAATATGTCCTTCCAAGCGTCATCCACCTTGGCGGCCTCGTCCTGGGCCAGCTGGGCTTCCTCTTCGGCGGTCACATCGCCATCGGGGGTCTGGCCCAGGATCAGCAGCGCCACATAGTTGCCGCTGACGAACAGACGGGCCTGCTCCACCATGGGAACGTTCATGTTATACATCTTGCTGTAGTCCAGCACCTGCTGATAGCATTCACGCAACAGATCGGCCGCGGTGTCGGCGTAGCCGTCCTTGACCTTGAGAACAACGGCGGTGCTGGGGTCAAGGGCGCTCATGGAGCTGGCCTCGGACGCCCAGCTGTCCACCTGGGACATATCCAGGCCGTAGTAGTTGGTCATGCGGTCCTCGTCATCCTGCGCGTCACAGCCGTAGCTGTCGCCCAGAGTCTCCTTCAGCTTGTCCAGTACCTCTTGGGCCGTCAGGTCCACGTCGGTCTTGCCGCCGTTGTCATCCTGCTTGCTGCCGCAGGCGGCCAGAGAGAGCACCATCACCAGCGCCAATACAGCACAAATAAACTTTTTCATCGTACATACTTCCTTTCTTTTGGCGGGCTGTGTCTCCGGGTGGGACACAGTGTCCTTTTCTTTGTACATCCCTTAGATGCGCGCAGGGCAAAAAAGGTTCCATGGCTTTTGAAAGAATTTTTCTGTCCGTTTTTTTGGACAGCAGCCTTGCTATGATGGGGAAAACACAGCAAGGAGGACGTTTTTATGACAGCCATCACGATGATCTGCACGGTGTGCGGGGCGGCGGCGCTGAGCCGGGGCATACTGCGGCTGCTGGACGTTATCGACGGACAGGAACGCTGACGCAAGTAGACGTTGACAAGTTTTCTATCTGCCTATATAATATTTTCACCCAAAAAAGGCGATATCATCTCGCTAACTTTTTGTTAATGCTAATATTCTATATCAGATAGAGAGGTCTTGTATGGATATCTTTGAGAAGTGCTTTGCGCCGTCCCTGGCGGGGGAATTGAAGGAAAAGGGCGTGTACCCCTACTTTCACGCCCTGCAGTCCCGGCAGGATGTGGAGGTGCAGATGGAGGGCAAGCGCCGCATCATGCTGGGCTCCAACAACTATCTGGGACTGACTACGGACCCGGAGGTCATCGAGGCCGGCATCCGGGCGCTGGAGCAGTACGGCACCGGGTGCTCCGGGTCGCGGTTCCTCAACGGCACGCTGGAGATGCATCTGGAGCTGGAGGCGGAGCTGGCGAGGTTCCTGCGGAAGCCGGGGGTAGTGACCTTCGGCACCGGGTTCCAGTCCAACGTGGGCATTATCTCCGCCCTGGTGGGACGGCACGACTACGTGATCTGTGACCGGGAGAACCACGCCAGCATCTACGCCGGGTGCCAGCTGTCCTACGGCAAAATGCTGCGCTATCGCCACAGCGACATGGCGGAGCTGGAAAAGTGCCTGCAGAAGGTGCCGGAGACGGCCGGAGCACTGATCGTCACCGACGGTGTGTTCTCCATGGGCGGCGACATCGCCAAGCTGCCGGAGATCTGCGCCCTGGCGAAGCAGTACGGCGCACGGGTCATGGTGGACGACGCCCACGGGCTGGGCGTGCTGGGCGAGGGCGGCCGGGGCACGGCCAGCTACTTCGGCCTGGAGGACCAGGTGGACGTGTACATGGGGACCTTCTCCAAGTCGCTGGCGTCCCTGGGCGGCTATATGGCCGCCAGCGCGGAGGTGGCGGATTTCGTGCGGCACGCATCGCGGCCATTCATCTTCTCGGCATCCATCCCGCCGGCCAACTGCGCCACGGCGCTCTCGGCCCTGCGGAAGCTGGAGGCGCATCCGGAGCTGCCGGAGCGCCTGCGTGCCCTGAGCCTGTATGCCCGGAAGGGGCTGACGGACCGGGGACTGACCATCCGGCCCTCGGCGCTGGAGGCGCCTACGCCTATCATCCCCATCTACACCTATGAGACGTACCGGACGCTGCGGGTAGCGGCGGAGATCTATGACCGGGGCGTGTATGTGAACCCCACGCTGCCGCCGGCCACGCCGGAGGGTGAGGCGCTGCTGCGGACCAGCTATATGGCCACCCACACGGAGGCCCTGCTGGACGAGGCCATGGACATCATCGGGGAGGTGATGGCCCGTGAGTAAGGTCGCTGTCGTCACCGGCGGCACCTCCGGCATCGGGCGGGCCACCGCCCTGGCGCTGAAGGACGCGGGCTATACCGTGTATGAGCTGTCCCGCCGGGCGGAGGGCGTGGAGGGTCTGCACCACATCTCCGCCGATGTGACGGACCAGCAGGCCGTCAACGACGCCGTGGCGCAGGTCATGGAAGCGGAGGGGCGCATCGACGTGCTGGTGAACAACGCGGGCTTCGGCATCTCCGGGGCTATCGAGTTCACGGAGACGGCGGAGGCCAAGGCGCTGTTCGATGTCAACTTCTTCGGCATGGTGAACATGAACCGGGCCGTGGTGCCCCTGATGCGGCAGGCGGGCCGGGGAAGGATCGTGAACCTGAGCTCCGTGGCCGCGCCGGTGCCCATCCCCTTCCAGGCCTATTACTCCGCCACCAAGGCGGCTGTCAACGCCTACACCATGGCGCTGGCCAACGAGCTGCGGCCCTTCGGCGTGACGGTATGCGCCGTGATGCCGGGGGATATCCACACGGGCTTCACCGCCGCGCGGCGGAAGGTCAGCGCGGGAGACGCTATCTATCAGGGACGCATCTCCCGGTCCGTGAAACGCATGGAGCACGATGAGGAGACGGGCATGGACCCGGCCAAGGCCGGGGCGTACATCGCCAACGTAGCCATGCGGGAGGGACATCACCACCCGCTGTACGCCATACGCTTCGACTACAAGTTCTTCACCTTCCTGGCCAAGGTGCTGCCGGCACGGTTTTTGAACTGGCTCATCTACTGCCTGTACGGAAAATAAGGACAAAGGCCCTCCCCGGTGGGGAGGGCCTTCCTTTACACGGTACGCCGCCCCCGGCTGAGCCGGGGGCGGCGTGGTTCACTTCTTCAGCTGAAGGGTCTTTTCGTAGGCGGCGATGACGGCGTTCATAGCGGCGGCGCGGAGGCCGCCCTCCTCCAACGCGCGGACACCGGCAATGGTGGTGCCGCCGGGGGAGCAGATCTCGTCCTTCATCTGTCCGAAGGGCTTGCCGCTTTCCAGGGCCAGCCGGGCCGCGCCCAGCAGCATCTGGGCCGCGAAGGTATTGGCCTTGTCACGGGGCAGGCCGCAGGTGACGGCACCGTCGGCCAGGCCCTCCATAAACAGGCAGGCAAAGGCACCGCCGCAGCCGGCCACGGCGCTGCCCGCGTCGATCAGGTGCTCCGGCAACGCCTCCAGCCGCCCGGAGGCGGCCATGTCCGCCAGGAAGGCGTCCAGCTGTGGTTTCGTCAGCAGGGCGTTGGCATCGTACAGCGTCAGCCCCGCCCCCACGGCGCAGGCGGTGTTGGGCATGATACGCAGGATGGGGCAGCCGGGAGCCGCCTGCTCCAGCGCGGCGATGGTGACGCCAGCGGCCATGGACACCAGCACGGGCTTGTCCGTCCGCTGCGCCAGCGTGGGGGCCAGCTGGGCCAGCACGCCGGCGATGAGGTTGGGCTTGACGCCCAGGAAGATATAGTCACAGGCAGCGGCGATGTGGGCAGCGGTGTCCGCCCGGGCCCCCAGCTCTGCTGCCAGGGCCTCCGCCTTGGCGGGAGTGCGGTTGTTGAGATAGACGTTCGAAGGGGAAACCGTCCTGACCAGGGCGCGGGCCAGCGCCCCGCCCATGTTGCCGGTGCCGATAAATCCATAGGTCATGGTGATACACCTCGTTCCTGATTTTTTGTCCATTATAATGCAGCGCGAGACGGAGTGCAACAAATAAATTCCCGCGGTGGGAGTTTCGCCGCCGCGGAGAGTGGCTTTCGTCCCCGGTGAGGGGAATTGCGCCTGCGGGCGCGGGATGGGGCGTTTCGTGCTCCGGCACGAGTACCTTTCTTTTTTTGTAAAAAGAAAGGTACCAAAGAAAACCACTTAGACCTACGGTCTAAGGACCCCTTGGCGCGCTATGGGTCATGCAAAATTGGCGGTGCTGATCTCGCGGAATTAGTACGGCGGGTATCGTTGTCGGTTCGGGGGACTGCTTGTACCTCCTGCGCCGCTGCCGCTGACAACAGCGAGGGTAGGGGTTGGTGCGCTGGACGGTTTAGGCGATTATCAAATCGCGCCAAAGCCGCCCGAAGGGCGGCTTTGGTTGGTGGCGGCTGACGCCGCCGGGGAAATTGAAAGTACGCCTGCGGGCGGGATGGGGAACCCCTCACCCGTCAGCTTCGCTGACACCTTCAGCTGTGCACACCCCAGTGTGATCACTGGGGCGCCCTCAAGGGGAAGGCTTTGGGAAAAAAAGAGGAAAAAGGACCGCCTTTCCGGCGGTCCTTTTTGCGGTATCGGTTTACTTGGCGGCCTTGGCGGCTTCACGGCCGGCGCGGAAGGCCTTGAGGTTCAGCTCCTTGACCTTGGCGGGGACCGTCTCGGCCACGACCTGCTCCCAGTCGATCTCAGGGCAGCCCAGGGAGTCACACATGGCACCGAAAAGCACCACGTTCATGCACTTGGGATTGCCCAGCTCAATGGCGATATCGCTGGCGGGGACGGCGATGGTTTTAAAGGTCTTCTGCATGGCCTCGATGCAGCCCTCGGGGTACGCCTCGGCACCGGAGGCGATGGTGGTGGACTTGATGGCGTAGTCATTGATGACGGCCACGCCGTTGGGGTTCAGGAACTCCGCATAGCGGACGGCCTCCATCTTCTCCAGCGCCACCATGATATCGGCCTCGCCCTTGCCGAACACGGGGCCGTAGACCTTCTTGCCCCAGCGGACCTGGGTGGACACGGAGCCGCCGCGCTGGGCCATGCCGTGGACCTCGCTCTGCTTGACATCGTAACCGGCCTTCATAAAGCCGTTGGACATGATCTTGGAGATCAGGATAGCGCCCTGACCGCCAACGCCGACCAACAGGCAGCTTTTCACATCGTTCATGTTACTTCTCCTCCTTTTCAATAGCACCAAAGGGGCAGGCCTGGGCGCAGACGGTACAGCCCACGCACTGGGTACGGTCGATGAACGCCTTGCCGTTCTCCATGGAGATGGCGGGGCAGCCCACCTTCAGGCAGCTCTTGCAGCTCTTGCACTTGTCGGCGTTGACGACGCACATACCGGTGTCGTGCTTCACGCGCTTGATCAGCAGGCAGGGACGGCGGGTGACGATGGCGGGGTGCTTGCCCTCGTTCAGGGCGGCCACGGCGTCGTCCACGGTCTTCTTCATAGCGGTCAGGTCCTGGGGATCCACGGTGAAGACAGGGGCGAAGCCATAGGCCTCCAGCACCTTCTCCACGCTGATCATGGGGGCGGGCTCGCCCATCAGGGTGAAGCCGGAGCCGGGGTTGTCCTGGTGGCCGGTCATGCCGGTGATGCGGTTATCCAGCACGCAGGGGATCATGCGGCCGTTGTTGTAGATGATCTCGGCCGCGCCGGTCATGCCGGAGTGGAAGAACGTGGAGTCGCCCATGACGCCGAAGACCACCTTATCGGTGACGCCCTCGCGCTGGAAGGACTTGGCCATGCCCATGCCGGCGGAGAAGCCGCCGCCCATGCAGATGCACACGTCCATGCAGTTCAGCGGAGGCGCGAAGCCCAGGGTGTAGCAGCCGATATCGCCGGTGACCACATAGTTCTTGTTCTTGGACAGGGTGTAGAAGAAGCCGCGGTGGGGGCAGCCGGGACACAGGGCGGGGGGACGCTTGGCGACCTTGACCTCGTCCACGGTCTTGTACGCGGGCTTGATGCCCAGCACGCGCTCGCGCACCAGCTCGGTGTTCAGCTCATACAGCTTGCCGGTCAGTTCCTTGCCGACGCAGTCGATACCGGCGGCCTTGATCTCGTCCTCCATGAAGGGGTCCAGCTCCTCGATGATGTAGAGCTTCTCCACCTTCTTGGCGAAGTCGCGGATCAGGTCCATGGGCAGCGGATAGGTCAGGCCCAGCTTCAGGAAGGACGTACCCTCGGGGAACACCTCCTTGGCGTACTGGTAGCTGATGGAGGCGGTGATGACGCCCACCTTGCCGTCGCCCAGTTCCACCTTGTTCAGGCCGTTCTCCAGGGCGCGGGTACAGCCGTACTCGGCCAGCTTCACCAGGCGCTCCTCCACGATGGGGTGGTTCAGGTAGGCGTTGGCGGGGGCGCAGACGTACTTGCGGGTGTTGCGGGCATAGGCGGGGGCCACGTGCTCCACGCGCTCGCCGAACTCCACCAGGCCCTTGCTGTGACAGACGCGGGTGGTGGTGCGGTACAGAACGGGGGTGTCGAACTCCTCGGAGATCTCGCAGGCCAGGCGGACAAAGTCCTTGCACTCCTGGGCGTCGCTGGGCTCCACCATGGCGATCTTGGCGGCACGGGCGTAGTGGCGGTTGTCCTGCTCATTCTGGGAGGAGTGGCAGGAGGGATCGTCGGCGGTGACGACCACGTAGGCGCCGTTGACGCCCATGTAGCCGGCGGTGAACAGGGGGTCGGCGGCCACGTTCAGGCCCACCATCTTCATGGTGCAGAAGGAACGGGAGCCGGCCACGGACGCGCCGTAGGCCACCTCGGTGGCGACCTTCTCGTTGGGGGCCCACTCACAGTACACGTCCTTGCCGTACTGGGGCAGGTTCTCCAGGATCTCGGTGCTGGGGGTTCCGGGGTACGCGGAACAGACCTTGATACCGGCTTCGTAGACGCCGCGGGCGGTGGCCTCGTTACCGGACATCAGATGTTTCATAGCAGTTTCCACCTTTCTTGTCTTTTTTCCTCTTATTTCCACTTGCAAATCAAAAACGGTTTATCTATATTCCTGCCGGAATATCAGATCAATACTGGCCGGCCTCCTGCTGGCCGCGGAGGACCCGGAGGGCACCCTCCGCCAGGGAGCGCATCTCCTCCTCGCCGGGCAGGCGGATGATGGGCGCGATCTTGCCCACATAGGCGGTGATGTCGTCGCAGAAGAAGTCCTCGTAGGCCATGCCGGCGGTGTAGACGATGGCGTCCACCTCGAAGTGCAGCACGGCGGCCATGGCACCGATGTCCTTGGCCAGCTGGTAGACCAGGGCCTGATATGCCTCCACGGCCTTGGGGTCGCCCTCCACCACCTTGGCGCAGACCACGCGGAAGTCAGTGGTGCCCAGGTAGGAGAACATACCGGCGCGGCGGCCGAAGGTGCGCTTGACCTCGTCCTTGGTCTTGCCGGAGAAGCAGTAGTTGATGAGCTGGTTCACCGGCAGGCCGCCGGCGCGGTCCATGCCCATGGCACCCTCGTCCTTGACGTTGCACACGTCCACCACGCGGCCGTGCTGATGCGCGCCCACGCTGACGCCGCCGCCCAGGTGGCAGACGATGAGGTTCACGTCCTCGTATTTTTTGCCCAGCTTCTCGGCGGCCTTGCGGCCCACGGCCTTGTGGTTCAGGGCGTGGAACTGGCACAGACGGCGGAATTCGGCAAAGCCGGTGTAGTGCGCCACCTCGGTCATCTCGTCCACGCAGACCGGGTCCACAAAGAAGGCGGGAATGCCCACCATGTCGCCCAGCTTGCGCGCCAGATACGCGCCCAGATTGGAGGGATGCTCGCCGTAGGGTGCGGCCTCTACGTCGGCCATGACCTTGTCGTTGACGGCGTAGGTGCCGGAGGGAATGGCCCGGTACAGACCGCCGCGGCCGCAGACGGCGGCAAAGTCGGACAGCTTATAACCGGCCTCGGTGACGGCCTTGAGAATGGCCTCCTTGCGGTAGTCCGCCTGGTCGATGACCCGGGGGAAGCGGTCCAGCTCCTCGGCGGAGTGGTCGATGGTCACTTTGAAGAGCTGTTCCTCGTCCTCGAACACCGCGATCTTGGTGGAGGTTGCGCCGGGGTTGATGATCAACAGCTTCATAGTCTCTCTCCTTTTCTGTCACGCCCAGAGGGCGGTTTTCGTTAAACTTTTCACCGAACCACTCGGTGATTATACTTTATTATGGCACCGCCGATCCGGGATGTCAACGGCCTTTTGCGCTTTTTCGAAAAGTCAGCATTTCGCACAAAAAAACACCGTGAACGCTGTTGAAAACAACGTTCACGGTCCTTAACTTATTTCTCGTGCCGCAGGGCTGTCCGCTCAGATATCATTTGCCATTTCGCCTATCATTCCCAGCATATCCCTCAAGGCCGTTATCCCCGGTACTGCCAGCACATTGATGAGGATCACCGTAACGATAAGCACAACCAGCCCGCCGATAAGACCCACCAGCGACAGCACGAAGGCTATCGTTCGCTTGTCTCCGGTATAGCCCTCTTTCTTTGCCTTGTCAGTCCATACCAAGCCGAGGATGCCCAGTACAACAGATGCCACGGCAGAGTAGCCGAAAAACCAGAATACCACGGCGGCAATGCCCATTATCAAGCCCGCAACAGCTGTGTTTTCGCCCGGCTCCCGCCCACTCTCCGGCGGCCGCCTCTCTTCACTCTTACCCATCCGCTCCTCCTTTTCTGTGTATGCCTCTACTCACTCCTCGTGCTTCCAGCCTTCCAGCAGCGCGGCGGCCATACGGCGGCCGCGGCGAGGCAGGTCGAAAGCACCTTCGTAGATACGCCACTCCAGCAGCATACCGCGGTGCAGGGCCACCAGGTCCGCCACCAGCTCCTCGCGGTCGCGGTCGGGGTGGATCGTGCCCTCCTGCTTGCAGCCGTCCACCAGCTCACGCAGAACGCGAAAATACACGCGCTTCTCGTTGTCCCGCAGGATGCCCTGCTGGGGATAGCGGATGCCGTGGATAAAGCTGCGGTAGAGGGACGGGTCCTCGGCGCTGATGACCAGGGTCTGACCCACAAAGTCCAGCAGCTTATCGTGCCAGCTGTTGGCCTCGTCCGCCAGGTAGCTCTCCTCCAGCACGCTGTACTGGGCGTCCACGCTGCTGGTCACCTGGATGACCAGCTCGTCCTTGCTCTTGAAATAGTGGTAGATGTTGCCCACGGAGCAGCCCACCGCCTGGGCGATCTGCTCCACAGAGACATTCTCAAAGCCCTCCTTGTCGAACAGCTCCAGCGCTACGTTCTGGATACGACTACGCATTTCCAGGGCCTGTTTTTTCCGGGGGGTAAGCTCTTTTTTCATAGAGATATACGCACTCCTTCGGTGAATGGTTTTTTCTATCATAACAAGTTTTGGGCGGCAGGTCAAGGCATGAACGCGCCGGAAAACAATAAGTTTGGAAATTTTGAAAAAAGGGGTTGACAATTCAGCCGGTACATACTATAATCTCACTTGTTCGACGCGCGAGTGGTGGAATTGGCAGACTCGCTAGATTCAGGTTCTAGTGCTCACTACGGGCGTGCGGGTTCAAGTCCCGCCTCGCGCACCAAATTAGGCAAAAGTTGCGTATAGCTTATGTTATACGCAACTTTTGTTTTTTTGACATAAGCGTGCCGCAAAATGAACCTGCAAATTGTGCAGAACAGACATAGAAAAGATGCTATACTCCCATGTTTTGTCTCCTGAATGAGATAGTAACATGGGAATTCTTGTTTTTAGGAGGAATAAAACATGAGAATTCCCTATGGTTTTATTTTGACCAGCGACGGGGTACTCAAAATTAACAAGGACGAAGCTGATGTTATCTCTATGATTTTTGATTTCTATATAGCAGGAGCGAGTCTGGGAAAGATCGTGAATATGCTCTACGCAAAGCAAATACCTTCTCCGACTGGAAAACCAAAATGGACTCGTGCATCGGTTGACCATCTTCTTTCTAATGGAAAATATGTGGCCATCATCGGATGGGAGAAGTTTCTGGATGCCCAATTTGAGAAGTCCGCCCGCTGCAATATTGACTATGATCAGGAAGGTTCACCGAGGAAAGATACACGCTATGTTTCGCCGGATATGACCCTGATTTGATTTATCTTTTGCATTTGCGCAAGTTATGCTACAATAGCCTCAAGAGGTGAGGTGTGTGACAGATAAACTGGTAGATTTAATAGGAATCGGCAACTTATTGGAGAGCCTTGTAACGGAAGATGTCATCACATGCGAGGAACGGGATCAAATTATGGCAAAGATAGCAAAGGAAAACGGTATCGCTGAGCGTGAATATAAATCTCCCCATATTGCTGGCTATGGCATGAGTAAGCGAGAGGTATTGGAACGCGTGGAGCAAAGGAAATCAGCGGCGCCGCAGGACAAAATACCGGATGACAGCTATATTTCTCTGACTGAGATCGCCCGTGCGCACAGCGAGGAGGCTCCGGGGTATGTGATACAGCGGTGGCTGCGAAGCGAGAACACATTGGCTTTCTTAAACCTGTGGGAGAAAGAGAACAATCCGAATTATAGGGACTCTGGCTATATAGAATTGTTAGAAAAGAAGAAAACCGCCTCTTTTACATTAACGCCAAAATTATGGATCGAGCAGACAAAGGTGGTCGGGATCGTTTCTAAGCAGGGCAAATCCGGAGGCACATTTGCTCACCCGATGATCGCCTGTGAGTTTGCTTCATGGATTGCGCCAGAATTCAAGATGCTATTGCTGAAGTTGTCACTGAATAGGACGAAATTGAGCTGATAGCGGTGTTTGATTGCAAGGCACATATAGTTGTGGAATGGCGGATTTCTTCTCTCGACGGAAGAAAAAATATCTGATATACTGAAATAAACCACTTGGCGGAGATCATATGTGGCGGGAGGAGAAATGTCATGCTGATGAATTCCAACGAATATCTGCATATCGTCGAGTCAATCAAACAGGAGATCCGCACAGCGCAGTATCGTGCGGCAATCAGCGTCAATCGGGAGCTGTTGATTCTTTATCACTCCATCGGCGAGGTTATCAACGCTCACAAGACGTGGGGCAGCAAATTCGTGGAGAATCTTGCCGCCGACATCAAGCTTTCCTTTCCGGACGCCACCGGCTACTCGGCGAGAAACTTGAAGTACATGGCGAAATTTGCAGCGGCGTATCCTGACGACGAATTTGTGCAACGACCTGTTGCACAAATTCCGTGGGGACACAATGTTGTGCTGCTGGACAAGCTTTCCGGTCTCGAGGAACGCCTATGGTATGCAGAAAGGAGTGCTGAGAACGGTTGGTCGCGCAACGTGCTGGTTCACCAAATCGAAAGCGGCCTGTATCAGCGGCAGGTGCTGGTGGAAAAAGTATCCAACTTTGAAAAGCGATTGCCCTCCCCGCAGAGCGAGCTTGCAGCGCAGACGATGAAAGACCCGTACATCTTTGACTTCATCCCATTCAAGGCGGACATGGTGGAGCGCGACATTGAACAGGCGTTGGTCAAAGACGTGACGAAGCTTCTACTGGAGTTGGGGACAGGCTTTGCCTTTCTCGGCAATCAATATCACCTGAATGTAGGCGGTGATGATTTCTATATCGACCTGCTGTTTTACAACCTCAATCTCCGCTGCTATGTGGTGATTGAACTGAAAACCGGTGAGTTCAAACCGGAGTACGCCGGACAACTGAACTTTTACCTCTCAGCGGTGGATGGCATTCTGAAGAAAGAACAGGACAATCCTTCTATTGGCTTGTTGCTTTGCAAGAGCAAGAACGATCTTGTGGCGGAATACTCCCTCAAGGACATGAGCAAGCCCATCGGCGTCAGCGCCTACCAGATCACCAGCAGCCTGCCGGAAGAGCTGGAACGCCAATTGCCATCTGTGGAGGATATTCAAAAGAGAATTAAAGGCGTAAAGTAAAAGAGTACGCGTGTATTCAGCGTCGTCCTTTCGTGGAGATGAAAAGATGAATCTTTTTGATTTTATTCGTAATACATTTGTGAAAAACGAGCCAGTGTGGAATTATTATGGTACGAATATTTACACCGATCCGATTGTCGCACCAGAACAGTCAGCACAATTCATTCGTGAATACTTCATACAAGGTGGAAAAGGCGATGCCTACGAATTGGATGAGTACGACAACATGATTGTACATAGCAGATTCCGTACGTCTAAGAATTTTGATGAATTTGAGATATGCGGCGATGCACCGCTTCATCTATCTGAATACCGAGCTATTCACACGGTATCTGCATTCTTTCTGGGAATATTTCTTGAGGATTGTCTGACACAAAAAGATCATGGTGTGGATATTTTCATGCGAGAAACCATCTTTCCGTTTTCATATCTTTGGTTTTTGACATGTCTGTATCATGACTATGGCTATATCGTAGAAGAAAACTGGAAACCAGATTTTGGACAGCTCCGCGAAACGAAAGTATGTGAGAAAGATGGATACTACAGACTGCGAAAGATTGAACAAAGATTGAGCATTCTGTATTCGCCATACCAGCAGGTCAGCCCAATACTTCGCAAAAGAGTACGCGGCCATAATGGGTTTTATGGAAGACAGTATAAGACGACAATAATCGATTATCTGTTGGGTAATAACCCATCGCTGAAGGATGGACTACAGTTCGCCTGTGGGGCAAAGATCACCGGTTTTCGTTATTCCCAAAGCCTTCTCATGAAATATTTTTCCTATGGAATACGCAGACTTCAGCCACCAACCTACAACCATGGAGTCATTGGAGGGTATCTCCTATTTGACAGATTCCTGAAAATATACGCATCCGCTTACAGGCATAGATTTTTAGAGCATGACGAGAGGTATACCCATATCGAAGCATTCGATTGGGGCGGAAGGAATTTTTGCATCGAGCAAATTCCTATATTGGCCCATATTGCAGACTGTATCATCTCTCACAACGTTTGGAAAGCAGATGCCTCAGCAGAGGCAGAATACTTGGAGTGCGGGCTGGGTGCGTTAGTGGGAGAGCGCTTCAAAAAAATCAGTTTTCAGGATAACCCATTGCTTTTTATCTTGGCTATCGTCGACACAATTGAACCATATAAGCTCTATGGTTCACAAGCATCAGAACAGAACGCAATTCAGATTTGGAAATCTTTTGACATATCTTTTGCAGATAATGCGATAACAGTTTCGGCTCGCTACAAGTGTCGGCCCATTACAAAAATATATGAAAGAGCGCAAGGATTAAAATCTTGGGTGGACATTGAAGATGTTGTGCTCGGCGGCACCGGAGAAAGTTTCAGCATTAAATTTAAAACGACTGAAAGCTGACAACAAAACCTATGGGCAATCACAAAAAAGAAAGACACCCACATGGGTGTCTTTCTTTTTTGGTGCAGCACTTTTGCTACGCAAAAGTGGTCGCCTGCGGGCGGGTGACTGAACGCGAGTGGGGGAACCCGTCAAAGGTTCCCCCCTCACACTCCCCCTTCCTTGCGGTGGGCGGGAGTGCAGACAACAAAACATGTGGGCAGTCACAAAAGAAAAGAGACATCCGAAAGGATGTCTCTTTTCTTTTGGTGCGGCGATTTTGCTGCGCGAAAAACAAGGCCGCCAGCGGCGGCCCTTGACATGGCACCCACTCCTGGGCAAAAAAGGAGACGCTTTCGCGTCTCCTTTTTTATCATCCTGCGCGGATAAAATCATCCACGTTGCTCGGCTGGTCTGTGGTGTCCGGCGGCCCCGCCACCGTGGTGTCGTGATCACCGTCGGGCATATTGAAGTCGTCGTCCGCCTCGTCGCCAAAAAAGCCGTTCCAGCCGCCCAGCATCATAAAGGCGTCCTCCACCACGATCTCGTCGTGGCCCTCGATCAGCTCACGCTGGTAGTTCAGCACGGAGCCGGTAACGGTGGTCACGTTGCCGTCGCTGTCCGCCATGTTGACGGTGTAGGTGGGGGCGGTGTGCATGGTGCAGACGGCGGTGGGGGCATTATCCGCCGCCACCAGGGCCGTGTAGACGCGGCTGCCGCGAACGTCCAGGGCGCAGTTCTCCGACGCCAGCATTCCGCTGTCAGCACAGACGGCCACGCTGGTCAGGCCGGAGCAGGAGAAGAAGTCCTTGTCGGGTAGGTCCTCATGAATGGCCTTCATGACCTTCTGGAAGATCACGGCGCAGGGGTTGCCGCTGGCCACGATGCGCTGGTTATGCTCATAGCCCGCCCAGACGGCGCAGCTGTAATAGGGCGTATAGCCCGCGAAGTAACGGTCCTTGTTGCTGTTGGTAGAACCGGTCTTACCGGCGATGTGCATACCGGGGAACTGCGCCTGATAGCCGGTGCCCTGCAGGGATGCCTCCTGCAGGAGGCTGTTCATCAGCGCCGCAGTGGTGTTCTTCATGGCCACGGTGGACTGTGCTTCGTTCTCCAGGATCACGTTGCCGTTGGCATCCTCCACCCGGATAAAGGTGCGCGGCGCGGTATACACGCCCTCGTTGACGAAGGTCGCGAAGCCCGCGGCCATCTCCTCGGTGGTAACGCCCTTCTCAAAGCCGCCCAGTGCCATGTTGCCCACCTGCTGGGAGTCGGTGTAGGTCAGGTTCTTGAAGCCCAGCTTGTTCACAAGGAAATCGTAAGAATTGGTAACGCCGTAGGCCAGATTGATGCGCACGGCGCAGGTGTTCAGGGACTGTCGGAGCGCAAGGTGCAGGGGCATAAGACCCTGATAGCGCCAGTTGTCGTTTCGCGGCCACACGTCGCCGTTGAGCAGCATGGGATAGTCGTCGATGACCGACGCGCCGTTGATGGTGCCGTCGTCCAGTGCCGGGGCGTAGGTGGACACAGGCTTGATGGCAGAACCGCACTGCCGGGCGTTCACAGCCCAGTTCCAGCCGCGGTCCACCACCTTTTCACCGGCACCGCCGATCATAGCCACCACATAGCCGTTGGTGGGATCCACGATGGTCAGGGCGATCTGCAGCTGATCCTCCACCTGCTCACCGGCGGCGTTCGTATAGCTGCTGGTATAGGGGATATTCTCCAGATTATAGCACACATCCTCCGCGATCTTCTGATACTTGGGATTCTGGGTGGTGTAGATCTTGTAGCCCTTGCTGTAGACCATGTTGATGGCCTGGTCGTAGGCGGAGATCTTCTTGCCCTCGCTGTTGACCTTTTCGGTGATGCCCAGCTTCTCCACCAGTGCCTCGGCCACATCGGTGATCATGGCATCGGTGAACCAGGAGTTGCTGCCCTTGATGGTGGGGGTGCTGTCATCCGCCGGGGAGTCGGTATCGTCGCTGGTATCGGTGGTATCCTCCGTGTCCGGCTCGGTGCCGGTACCGTCGCTGCCCACATACTTGCCGGAGATGGTAAAGCCGTTGGCGAACTGGATATCCTCGGCCACGGCGGCGTCATACTCTTCCTGGTCGATCTTGCCCTGAGAGAGCATCTCGCTGAGGATGGTCAGCTGGCGCTCCCGGTTGTTCTCGCGGGTCCAGGAGCTGATGAAGGGATCGTACATGGAGGGGTTGTTGGTGATGCCCATCATGCTGGCACACTCGGCCAATGACAGCTCGGACACGTCCTTGCCAAAATACACCCGCGCCGCCGTCATCACGCCGGAGCAGCGCTGGCCGAAGTAGACCTCGTTCAGGTAGGCTTCAAGGATCTCGTCCTTCTCGTAGCGCTTTTCCAGCTCCAGTGCGCGGTAGATCTCCGTGATCTTGCGCTTGACCGTCACCTGATTGTCGCCGGTGACGTTCTTCACCAACTGCTGGGTGATGGTGGAGCCGCCCTGCACGTTCTTGCCGAACAGGGTGTACAGAATGGCGCGGGTGGTACCCTTCCAGTCCACGCCGTGGTGCTTTTCAAACCGCTTGTCCTCAATGGCCACCGCTGCATCCTGAAGGTACTTGGGAATGTTCTCCAGGTCCACCCAGATGCGGTTTTCGTCCATGTACAGCGTCTGGTACATGACCCACTCCTGGGTGTCGGGGTCCTGGTAATACAGCTCGGTGGAGACCTGGGTCTCGAATTCGTCCAGATAGACCTCCACCTTGCCGCGCATGGCGCTGTTGATGTACGCCATGAAGATACCGGCGAAGATGGACGCCGTAAGCACGAACACCAGCAGCAGCGTGCCGATGATGCGTCCGGCCTTCTTCCAGCCGTTCTTCTGCTTAGGGGTCATGTTCCGCACACGCTCCTGCGCGTCATGCTGCACGCGCCGCGCACCCTCGGCGGCACTGTGCTCTACCCGGCGCGCACCCTCCTTTGCCTCGTTTTCTATGTGCCGGGCGCTCTGCCGGATGCGTCCCCAAAAGCCGGTGGACGACGACCGTCTGCGCTTGTTCTCACTCAAGACAGGGCACCTTCCTTTCTTTATTGATGTTCCTGTGTATTCTTTTCGTTCCGGGGTCAAAATTCACATACCAATCCACTATAAGGAACATTCTACCATACTTGTCAAATGCAAAAAAGAGGATTTTTTGCAGAAATCCGCCCGTTTGGCTGCTCAATTCCCGTTATTTTCCCCCATTCCACCGATTTTCAGTCCGACAGATGGCAGAAACTGCCGAATGCTTCCACTTGCGTTTTCTCCAGCTTTCGGGTATACTATGGATATAAAGACAAAGGAGGACTCTCCCATGAGCGAGGAATTCGGCCCCAACTTCATCACCCTGACCGACGAGGACGGCAACGACATTGAACTGGAATACGTGGACGCGCTGGAAGTGGACGGCCAGACCTACATGGCGTTCTTCCCCGTGGTGGAGGATGATGCCGACGAGGAAGCCGCCGAGGAGTACGGCCTGGTGATCCTGAAGTCCGTTATGGAAAACGGCGAGGAGCTGCTGAGCACCCTAGACAGCGACGAGGAGCTGGATAAGGTCTACGACCTGTTCATGGAGCAGATCCTGTCCGACGAGGACGAGTGATCTTTCGACGGGATTTTTCGTCCTGCCGATGGCGAGACGCCGCCGGCTGCGCCGGAAAATGGCTGGATTTTTCGCCAAGACGAGGCGCGGCGGTGCAGCGAAAAAGATACACGCCACTCCTTCGGCAGGATTTTTCGTCCTGCCGATGGCAAAGCGGCGATGGCGTACTTTCTGTACGTCGAGCCGGTTTGGCGAATACCGGGTTGGAAAAATGAGCAGGATTTTTCGTCCTGCCGATGACGAGACGCCGCCGCTGTACTTTGTGTACAGCAAGGCGGCTCGGCGAAGGCAGGGCGGAAAATTGAGCGATGGGCAGCGGTTCTATTTATCCTGACATTGGTTATACGGGACGTCGGATCGGCAGATGGTTTGCAGGCCTCCCGCCTGCCGTATGCGGGCGGATGCTGGAAGCAGTAAAGTCAGCCGGAGACGACCCACCTGCGAGTTGTGCAGGTTATAACATGGCCGCTGCCTGTCGCTGAGCACAAGACCCCCATTCCGAAACGGAATGGGGGTCTTGTGCTCAGTGATCGCGGTAAAATGTTCACAAATTCCAGGCGTTTCCCTCTTGCGAAAAGGTGCGGTATACGATATAATGACCGAGTATGTTACCAAACAAGGGCGTATTGCGTCCAAAATCGAGAGGAATGAATTTCAATGAGCGCATCAAGAGAAAAGAAGATCCGGCAGGATCTGGCGGCCCAGGGCGTCACCGACCCCAAGAAGATCCGCGAGGCGGAGGAGAAGGCCAAGGCACGCAAGAACAATATCCTGTACGGCGTGATCGCCGGCGTGTTCGTGATCGTGGCCGCGGTACTGCTGGTGTATAACTCCGGCGTGCTGCAGCGCAGCGCCACCGCCGTGACCATCAACGGTGAGAAATATACCGCCGGGCAGGTGGAGTATTTCTACGCCAACGTGAAGAGCAGTCTGTTGAAGAGCAGCTATGCCAGCTTTTACGGCATCGATACGTCCAAATCCCTGGACCAGCAGGTGGTGAGCGACACCATGAAGACCGCGCTGGGTATCGAGGACGAGGGTGATGTCACATGGGAGCAGTATGTCCGCGACACCGCGGTGAAGCAGCTGGCCATGTACGTGCTGACCGCCCAGGAGGCTGAGGCCAACGGCATGGGCGCCGATGAGCACACTCAGGAGGAGCTGGATGCCACTATGGAGGAGCTCAACGCCGCCGCCAAGCAGAACGGCTACTCCACGAAGACGTATCTGAAGCTGATCTACGGCAAGAACATGACCGTGGATACCTTCAAGGAGATGGTGCAGCTGGTGGACGTAGCCACCCATTACCAGAGCCACTACGCCGAGGAGCTGACCTACACCGTCAGCGACCTGGAGACCTACTATCAGGGCAACAAGAGCAGCTTTGACGTGGCCAGCTATGAGTCCCTGTACTTCAAGGGTACCGCCGACAGCACCAAGGACGATGACGGCAACACCGTGGAGCCCACCGATGAGGAGAACGCCGCCGCCAAGGCCAAGGCTGAGAGCGATGCCGCCGCTGTGCTGGCGCGCGTGCAGGGCGGCGAGGCGCTGGAGGATGTGGCCAAGGATTATGAGTCCGCCAGCTACACCAGCACCGATGCCGGCAGCAACAACGGCAGCGACGTGGCCAACTGGGTATTTGACAGTGCGCGCAAGGCCGGCGACAGCGCCGTTGTGACCAGCGATTCCAACTGCTATGTGGTCGTGTTCCGCAGCGTGGGCCGTCAGGAATACGCCACCAAGGACGTGCGCCACATCCTGTTCAAGGTAGACGAGAGCGCACTGGACAGCGAGGCCGAGACCTATGAGGCCGACCTGCAGGCGGCTAAGGACGCGGCCAAGACCGCAGCCGAGGATGCGCTGGCCCAGTGGAAGGCCGGCGAGGCCACCGAGGACAGCTTCGCGGCCCTGGCCAACGAGCTCAGTGCGGATGACGGCAGCAACACCAACGGCGGTCTGTACACCAAGATCTACAAGAACCAGATGGTCACCGAGTTCAACGACTGGTGCTTCGATGCGAGCCGTCAGTCCGGCGACACCGGCATTGTATACGGCGAGAGCTCTAACTACAAGGGCTATCATGTGATGTACTTTGTGGGCGACGATGTGCCCTACTGGCAGGTACAGGCCGAGAACGCTCTGCGCAACACCGACACTGAGGCCTGGCTGGACGGTCTGCTGGACAGCGCCGAGGTGGTGCAGGAGAACGGCATGAAGCACGTGGGCTGATGACCGCCCCTTCTTCGAGTCTATGAACGAGCGTTTTCTCAGAACAGAAATGATATTGGGCGCACCCGCTTTGGACAAGCTCCGCCGCAGCCATGTGGCGGTGTTTGGTCTGGGCGGTGTGGGCAGCTACGCCGCTGAGTGCTTGGCACGCAGCGGCGTTGGCACGTTGACACTGGTGGACCAGGACACGGTATCCGTATCCAACATCAACCGCCAGCTGTGCGCCCTGACCTCCACCGTGGGACAGTACAAGGCGGAGGTCGCGGCGGCGCGCGTGCGGGACATCGACCCGGACACGGTGGTATACCCGATCTGCGCCACCTATGACGCCGCCCATCGGGAGGAATTTTTCTCCCGGAAATTCGACTATATCGTGGACTGCATCGACCTGGTCAGCTGCAAGCTTGACCTGATCCAACAGGCGCACCTGCGGGGCATCCCCATCCTGTCGGCCCTGGGCACCGGCAACAAGCTGGAGCCTGAGCTGCTGCGGGTCACGGATATCTCTAAGACCAACGGCTGCCCGCTGGCCCGGGTCATGCGGAAGGAGCTGCGTACCCGGGGGATCCACCACCTGAAGGTGGTGTTCAGCCCGGAGCTGCCCCACGAGACACAGCAACTGGAAGCACCGTCACCCGGACGGCGCAGCGTTCCCGCCAGCGTGGCGTGGGTACCCTCTGTGGCCGGCCTGATGATGGGCGGCACTGTGGTGCGGGATATTATCGAAGATGGAGGTCTTGTACCATGATATTGACAGGCGCACTGGTCAACGGCGGAGCCATTGTCGTCGGCGGCCTGTTGGGCACCTTCGGCGGCAAGCTCATGCCGGAAAAAATGCGGCAGACGGTGCTTGGCGCTACGGCGCTGGTGTCCATGGGCATCGGCATCTCCGGCGCCATCGGCAGCAGCAACCAGCTCATCCCCATACTGTCGCTGGTCATCGGCGCCGTCATCGGCGAGCTGCTGCACATTGAGGACAGCGTTACCCGGGCGGGCGACTGGCTGCAAAAGAAATTCGGGAAAATGGGTCCCATCACCGACGGCTTTGTCAGCGGCTCGCTGGTGTTCGCCGTGGGCGCTATGGCGGTGATGGGTTCGCTGGACAGTGGTCTGAAGAACGACCACGGCATCCTGCTGGCCAAGTCGGTCATCGACTTTGCCGGATCCGTGGCCTTTGCCAGCTCCATGGGCATCGGGATCGTCTTTTCCGGATTGTCGGTGCTGGCGGTGGAAGGTGTGATGACGCTGCTGGCCTCCCTGCTGACAGGGGTGCTGACCGACGCGGTCATCACCGAGATCTCCGTCACCGGGTCACTGATGATCATCGGCATCACCCTGAACGTGCTGGGCGTCACCAAGCTGCGTATCCTGAACATGACGCCGGCGCTGCTGCTGCCCGTTCTGCTGTGCAAATTCATGTGAGCGCTTTAATTAAAAGGAGTACATAGCATGGCTTTTGAAGGCTATACACAGGAGACACTGGACTTTCTGTGGGGCATTCGGTTCAACAACGAACGCTCCTGGTTTCTGGCGCATAAGCAGGACTATGAGGCACATCTCCTGGCCCCCACCCGTGCGCTGGGCGAGCAGGTGTATGAAGCCCTGCACGCGGCATTCCCCAAGGAGCCGTTTCTGCTGAAGCTCTCCCGCATCTATCGGGATGCCCGACGGCTGCACGGGAATGGACCGTACAAGGACCACCTGTGGTTCTGCGTCCGCGCCGGCGGCGAGGACTGGACGGGGCGGCCCACGTTTTACTTTGAGATCGGGCCGGACTATTACAGCTACGGCATGGGCTTTTGGGCGCCGAAGGCGGCGCTGATGGAGGCGTACCGCAAGGCCGTCGACGAGCATCCCGAGGTGCTGGAAAAGCTGGTCAAAAGGTTCAATAAACAGGCGCAATTCACGCTTTCAGGCCCGGAATATGCCAGGAAAAAGACTGCCCCCTCTCCCCTGCTGGCCGCGTGGTACAACAAGAAGTCTATCAATTTACAACATGACGCCGCGCCGGACGAGCGTATGTTCTCGCAGGAACTGGCACAGGATATCATTGAGGGCTTCCGGACACTGATGCCGCTGTACAAGTATTTTGATGGTCTGTGCGCCGCGGAAATGGTGTAAAAAACCGCCCTTTTTGGGGTTGACAGCGGGTAAAAAAGCGGGTAAAATACCCCATAATGAATGAGGGAGTAATTCCGCAGCGCCGGTTTTGGCGCGGCGTGGCACACCGTCATCCCGGCGCGGCAGCGCCCGATGTGTCCTGAAAGAATGAGACTCATGCACAGACATAGCCTGTCCGTGCATGAGTTTTTTGTTGTCCTTTGGTTTATTTTCTGTTTCGCTTTTTGTTCTGCTTTTTTGCTTCAAATTATAAAACCATGATATAAAGGAGTAATAGACGATGGAAAAGGAATACAACCGCAGTCCGCAGGAGGTGCTGGAGGAGCTGGGCTCCTGTCCCACCGGTCTGACAGAGGCGGAGGCGGCTGAACGTCTGGCCAAGCACGGCCCCAATAAGCTGAAGGAGGCGGAGAAGCCCTCCCTGCTGCAGCGGTTCCTGACACAGCTGAAGGACCCCATGCTGCTGATCCTGATGGCAGCGGCGGCGGTGTCCGCCGTGACCAACGCACTCAGCGGCGAGAGCTTCACCGAGGTGTTCATCATCCTGGTGGTGGTGCTGCTGAACGCGGTGCTGGGCGTGGTGCAGGAGAGCAAGGCCGAGGCGGCCATCGAGGCCCTGCAGACCATGACCGCCGCCAAGTGCAAGGTGCTGCGGGACGGCCACCAGGTGGTCATTGAGAGCAGCCAGCTGGTGCCCGGCGACGTGGTGCTGCTGGAGGCCGGCGACGCCGTGCCCGCCGACGGACGGCTGCTGGAGAGCGCCTCCATGAAGATCGAGGAGGCGGCGCTGACCGGCGAGAGCGTCCCCGTCACCAAGGCGGTGGGGCTGCTGACCGGAGACAATGTTCCCCTGGGCGACCGGAAAAATATGTGCTATATGGGCAGCACCGTGGTCTACGGCCGCGGCAAGGCGGTCATCACCGCCACCGGCATGGACACGGAGATGGGCAAGATCGCCGGTGTGCTGGCCCAGACGGAGCAGGAGCAGACGCCCCTGCAGCGCAAGCTGAACGAGCTGGGCAAGACCATGAGCAAGCTGGTGCTGGGCATCTGCGTGTTCATCTTTATCTTTGACCTGGTGGTGGCCGGCGAGTTCACGCTGGACACCGTGCTGAGCACGTTTATGGTGGCCGTTTCCCTGGCGGTGGCGGCCATCCCGGAGGGACTGGCCACGGTGGTGACGGTAGTGCTGAGCATCGGCGTGACCAATATGAGCAAGCAGCACGCCGTGATCCGGCGGCTGACAGCGGTGGAGACGCTGGGCTGCACCCAGGTCATCTGCTCCGACAAGACCGGCACCCTGACACAGAACAAGATGACCGTGGTGGAGCACACCGGCCCCACGGAGCTGCTGGCCACAGCCATGGCGCTGTGCAACGACGCCGCGCTGGAGGAGAACGGCGCCATCGGCGAGCCCACGGAGGCGGCGCTGGTGAACTTTGCCGCTGCCCAGGGGCTGAAGAAGCCTGTGCTGGAGAGCCGCCAGCCCCGCTGCGGCGAGGCCCCCTTTGACTCCGGCCGGAAGATGATGTCCACCATCCACCGCACAGACAACGGCTTTATCCAGTACACCAAGGGCGCGCCGGACGAGGTGCTGCGCCGGTGCACCAGCTATACGGAAAGCGGGCAGATCCTGCCCCTGACTGAGGAAAAGCGCACCGCCATTCTGGCGGAGAACAAGGCCATGGCCGACAAGGCCCTGCGGGTCCTTGCGGCGGCGGAGCGCCTGTACGACGCACTGCCCGACCGACAGGAGCCGGAGGACCTGGAGCAGGACCTCTGCTTCATCGGTCTGGCGGGCATGATCGACCCCATCCGCCCGGAGGTCAAGGCCGCCGTGGCCGAGTGCCGCACCGCGGGCATCCGCCCTGTGATGATCACCGGCGACCACAAGGATACCGCCGTGGCCATCGGCAAGGAGCTAGGCATCATCACCGACGCCAGCCAGGCCGTCACCGGCAGTGCGCTGGACGGTCTCACCGATGAGGAGCTGGACAAGGCGGTGGAGAAGTACAGCGTCTATGCCCGGGTACAGCCGGAGCATAAGGTCCGCATCGTCAACGCCTGGCGGCGCAAGGGCGCCATCACCGCCATGACCGGCGACGGCGTCAACGACGCGCCCTCCATCAAGTCCGCGGATATCGGCGTGGGCATGGGCATCACCGGCACGGACGTGACGAAAAACGTGGCGGACATGGTGCTCAGCGACGACAACTTCGCCACCATCGTCACCGCCGTGGAGGAGGGCCGCCGGATCTATGACAACATCCGCAAGGCCATCCAGTTCCTGCTGGCCAGCAACATGAGCGAGGTGCTGGGCGTGTTCTTCGCCACGCTGCTGGGCTTCACGCTGCTGAACCCGGTGCACCTGCTGTTCATCAACCTGATCACCGACTGCTTCCCCGCCCTGGCCCTTGGTCTGGAGAAGGGTGAGCCGGATACCATGACCCGCCCGCCCCGGGACAGCAAGGACGGCATCTTCGCCGGTGGCCTGGGCTTTGACATCCTGTATCAGGGCGTGCTGATCACGATCATCACCATGACCTCCTACATCATCGGACACTGCATGGAGGTCGGGTACTTCGAGATGCCCAAGGGCGTGTCCGACGACGGTATGACCATGGCCTTCCTGACCATGAGTATGTGCGAGATCTTCCACAGCTTCAATATGCGCTCCCAGCGCAAGAGCGTGTTCTCGCTGCCCAGCCACAACAAAGTGCTGTGGGGCGCGATGGTCGGCTCGCTGGCTCTGACAACACTGGTACTGGAGGTGCCCGTCATCGCCAACGCTTTCGGCTTCACCCCCGTCAGCTGGACGGAGTACGGCGTGGCCCTGGCCCTGGCCTTCCTGGTCCTTCCGGTGGTGGAGCTGGTGAAGCTCATCCAGCGCCGCGCCGCCCGGAGGGCGAAATGACCCCTGCTGACTACGACCGCCTGCTGACGGTTATCCGGGCGCTGCTGGACCGGCAGACGCGGGTCATCGCGGCCATCGACGGCCGCTGCGGCGCCGGGAAAAGCACGCTGGCGGCACAGCTGCAGGCGCAGCTGTCCTGCCGGGTGTTCCACATGGACGACTTCTTTCTGCGCCCGGAGCAGCGCACCGCTGCACGGCTGGCACAGCCGGGTGAAAACGTGGACCACGAGCGCTTCCTATCGGAGGTACTGCAGCCGGCACTGCGCGGTGAGGCGGTCACCTACCGCCCCTTCCGCTGTGCGCGGCAGGCGCTGGACGAGCCGGTGACGGTCCCGGCGGCGCGCCTGACCATCGTGGAGGGCGCCTACGCCTGCCATCCGGCCCTGTGGGACAGCTATGATCTGCGGGTATTCCTTACCGTGGACGCTGCCGAGCAGCTCCGCCGCATTGAAGCCCGCAGCGGCCCGGAGAAGCTCCGGATGTTCCGGGATCGCTGGATCCCGCTGGAGGAGTCCTATTTCACCGCCTTTGACCTGCCCGCACGCTGCGATATGGCGCTGAAGGGGTAAGATACGCAAAAAAAGAAAGCCCAAAAGGGCTTTCTTTTTTTGCATATATCAGTTTACCGGGCGTTGTAGGCGGCGATACCCTTGGCCAGCAGGTCCATGGCGCGCTCCAGGTCCGCCTGCTTCAGCACATAGGCGATGCGGATCTCGTTCTTGCCCTTGCCGGGGGTACCGTAGAAGGGCTCGCCGGGGGCGAACATCACGGTGTCGCCGTTGTCCTCGAACTCCTCCAGCAGCCACTTCTGGAAGGCGTCGGCATCGTCCACAGGCAGGGCGGCCATGATGTAGAAGGCGCCGCGGGGGCACTCGCAGACCACGCCGGGTATCTCGTGCAGCTTATTGACCACCGTATCGCGGCGGCGCTTGTACTCCTCACGGACGGCGGCAAAGTAGTCGGGGCCGACGGTGTACAGCGCGGCAGCGGCCACCTGGTCCAGTGTGGGCACGGACAGACGGCACTGGGCGTACTTCATGGCCTGCGCCATCAGCTCCTTGTTGCGGGAGATCATGCAGCCGATGCGGGCACCGCAGGCGGAGAACCGCTTGGAGACGGTGTCGATGACGATGACGTTCTCGGCCGCGTCCTCGAACTGGCCCATGGATTGCAGCGGCTCGCCGGCGTAGACGAACTCGCGGTAGGCCTCGTCGCCGATGATGAACAGATCGTGGGCCTTGGCCACGTCCACCAGCATACGCATCTCCTCCGGCGTCAGGACGGCGCCGGTGGGGTTGCCGGGGTTGGTGACCATGATGGCGCGGGTGTGCTCGTTGATCTCCGCCTCGACCTTGGCGCGGTCGGCGTAGTGGTAGCCGTCGTGGGGAGAGGTGGGAATGGGGTGGATCTTCGCGCCGCAGGTGTAGGCCATGGTATTGTAGTTGGGGTAGAAGGGCTCGGGGATGAGGATCTCATCGCCGTCGTCCAGGATGCAGTTCATGGTGATCTGCAGCGCCTCGCTGCCGCCGTTGGTGATGAGGATATCACCGGCATCGAAGTGCATACCCAGATCGGCGTAGTACTTGCGGATGGCCTCGATCAGCTCCGGGATACCGGGGGACGGGGCATAGGCCAACACCGGCAGGTCAAAGTGCTTCACCGCGTCGAAGTACGCCTTGGGCGTCTCGATATCCGGCTGGCCGATGTTCAGATGATAGATCTTCCTGCCCTTGGCCTCCGCCGCCACCGCGTAGGGGTGGAACTTCCGCATGGGGGACAGGCCGCATTTCAAGACCTTGCTGGAAAACTTCATGGTGGTTCCTCCTTATCTCGTTCTCGTGTATCGTAATAGTAGCGCTTTTTCGCGGAAGTTGCAAGAGCAACTTGAGAAAAAGGCCGCCCTTTGGCGGCCTTTTACATTGTGCTCAGTTCATCTGCTTGCGGCGGCTCAGGTTCACGGTGCCGTCGGTCATGGAATTCAGGGAGTCCAGGCTGCGGCCGGTGCCCTCGGCCACGCAGGAGATGGCGCCCTCGGCCACCACGGTGTGGATGCCGGTGCGGGCCTCGATGAGCTTGTCAAAGCCGTCCACCAGGCTGCCGCCGCCGGTCATGACGATGCCGTTGTTGGAGATGTCGGCCACCAGCTCGGGCGGGGTGCGCTCCAGCACGCCGTGGACTGCCTCGAGGATGCGCTCTACCGGCTCCTCGAATGCCTCCAGCATCTCGGTGGAGCTGACGTTGATGACCTTGGGCAGGCCTGTCACCAGGCAGCGGCCCTTGATCTCGATGGACGTCTCCTGCTCCTTGGGGAAGACACAGCCGATCTGCATTTTCATCAGCTCGGCGGTGCGCTCGCCCACCAGCACATTGTGCTTGCGGCGCATATACTTGACGATGGCCTCGTTGAACTGGTCGCCGGCCACCTTGATGGAGGCGCTCTCCACCACGCCGGAGAGGGAGATGACGGCGATGTCGCTGGTGCCGCCGCCGATATCCACCACCATGTGGCCGTCGGGCTTGGAGATGTCGATGCCGGCGCCGATGGCCGCAGCCACAGGCTCCTCGATCAGATACACCCGGCGGGCGCCCGCCTGGATGCCGGCGTCCACCACGGCGCGCTCCTCGACCTCGGTGATGCCGGAGGGCACGCAGATGATGACGCGGGGCTTGAACAGCTGGAAGCCGCCCACCACCTTGTGCAGGAACTCGCGGAGCATACGCTCGGTCATGTCGTAGTCGGAGATCACGCCCTCGCGCAGGGGACGGATGGCCACGATGTTGCCGGGGGTACGGCCCAGCATGGCCTGAGCCTCGGCGCCCACCTTCAGCAGCTTGCCGGTATTCTTGTCAATGGCCACCACGGACGGCTCGTTCAATACGACGCCCTTGCCCTTTACGTACACCAGTACGGAGGCGGTGCCCAGGTCGATGCCGATATCTTTTGCAATGGAACACATACTACTGCACCTCTATCTTGTCTTTCGTTTCGGGCGGGTGCGCCCGTTACCCTCTGATTTATCTATTATACCGATTGAGAAAGAATATTGCAACTGCGAAATGAAAATCGCGGTATTTTCTGTATTCTATACGGAAACGCCGAAGTCCATACCTCAATTATCACGGGCCATGGCCAGCGTCAGGCAGACCACGTCCGCCGCCCCGGCGGCCTTCAGCACCCGGACGCACTCGGTGAGCGTGGCGCCGGTGGTGATGATGTCGTCGATGAGCAGGAAGCGCTTTCCGGCGATGGCGTCCGGGTCCACCGGCTCGTAAGCGCCCAGCACATTGGCCCGGCGCTCCGCCGGGTCACCGATACCGGACTGGGCCGGGTTGTCCCGCACCTTACGCAGTGTCTCCTGCGGCTCCGTGTGCCAGTCCACGCACAGGCTGGCGCACAGCATACGCGACTGGTCGAAGCCACGCTTTTTCAGGCGCTGTTTGCTCACCGGCACCCAGGTGACGGCATCGAAGCGGTCGGCGTAGACCTCCGCCGCCTTTTCGGCCATCAGCACACCGTAGGCGTTCAGGTCCTCGATGCGCCGCTTGAATTTGAAGGCCAGAAGGGCGTCGCGGACGCGGCCCTCGTAATACAGCGGCGCGGCACATTCGCCGAAGGTGCCGGTGCGTACCTTATCGCACCGGGGCAGCGACGCCTTGCACGCCTCGCACAGCAGCTCCCGGCCCGCCACGCGCCCGCAGAAGGGGCACTTGCGGGGGAAAAAGAAGTCCAGCAAGCCCCGCTGGGCCTTGTCCAATGCGTCGTTGATACTACCGTTATTGCTCATGGTATCCCTCCTTCAGTCGGCGGCGCAGGCCGCTGTACCGGCGCTGCTGCTTGTTGTTGGCGGCCATCTGGGCCAGGACGGTATCGTCCCCGGCGAGGATAAGCAGCCTGCGGGCACGGGTGATAGCTGTGTACAGCACGCCGCGCACCAGCAGCGACGGCGCGGCGGACGCCGCGGCCAATATCACCGCCGGATACTCGCTGCCCTGGGATTTATGTACGGTGACGGCGTAGGCCATATCCAGCTGGCTCAGCAGGTCAGCGGTGTACACCGCCGTGCGGTCGTCAAACCGCAGGGTGATGAGCTCGCCGCCGGGGTCGATGTCCTGAATAACGCCCACGTCGCCGTTGAAAATACCGCTGCCGCCGGAGCCATCCTCCTTCTCCCACAGCACGTCGTAGTTGTTCCGGGTCTGCATGACCCGGTCACCCACCCGGAACGTCATGTCGCCCCACTGCTTCTGGCGCTTACCGCGCTCCGGCGGGTTCAGCGCCGCCTGCAGGGCCCGGTTCAGCGCCGCCGTACCGCAGGGGCCCTTTCGGGTGGGGGAGAGCACCTGTATCTGCTCGGCGGGAATACCCATGTTTTTGGGCAGGCGGTCGCGGCACAGCTCCACCACCGTCTGCACCAGACGATCCGGCGCGCGGCGGCGCAGGAAGAAGAGGTCGCCGCTGCCGCTGTTCTCCAGCGGCGGCAACTCGCCGCGGTCCACGGCGTGGGCGGCGCGGATGATGGCCGACTGCTCCGCCTGACGGAACACCTGGGTCAGGGACACCGCCGGCACCACACCGCTGCGGAGCATATCCCCCAGCACGCTGCCGGGGCCTACGGAGGGCAGCTGGTCCGGGTCGCCCACCAGCACCAGGCGGCTTCCCGGCCGCATGGCCTCCAGCAGGGAGCGCATCAGCTCGATATCCACCATGCTCATCTCGTCCACGATGACAGCGTGGACCTCCAGCGGATCCTGTGCGTTCTTCTTAAAGGCCGTCTGGCCGGTGAGCTCATTGTAGCTCATGCCCAGGGCACGGTGGATGGTCTGGGCCTCCCGGCCCGTCACCTCGCCCAGGCGCTTGGCGGCGCGGCCAGTGGGCGCCAGCAGCGCCACATCCAGCCCCATACGCTCGTACAGAGACACGATGCCCCGCAGAGACGTGGTCTTGCCGGTACCGGGGCCGCCGGTCAGCAGCAGTATACCGCCCTGGGCCGCCAGGCACACCGCCTGCCGCTGCAGAGGCGCATAGGCCACGCCCTGTTCCTTTTCAATGTCATCGATGACCTTCTCCGCCCGGGGCAGCACCTCCACCGGCGTCCGCACCAGCGACAGCAGGCGCTCCGCCACGAAGGTCTCCGCCTGGTACAGCCGGGGCAGATAGCAGCCCTGCACCCCGGCGATGGTCTTTTCCACCACGCCGAAGCCCTCGATGAGCTTGTCCAGCGCCAGCTCCAGCTCGTCCGGCGTCACCGCCAGCAGCTGCGACGTGGCGAAGAGCAGCTTCTCGCGGGGCAGGAACACATGGCCGTTGGCGGCGTTGTGCTCCAGCTCATAGGTCAGCGCCGCCCGCAGGCGGCAGGGATCGTCCCCGCCAAAGCCCAGGCTGATGGCGATCTCGTCCACCGTGGAGAAATCCACCCCGTACTGGGCCCGGGACAGGATATATGGGTCATCCCGCAGAGCCTGGATGGCCCCGTCGCCGTAGGTGCGCTGGAGGGGCATGGCCAGATACACCGGCAGGTCATACCGGGCCAGGAACTCCATCAGCTGGCGCAGGCCCGTCAGCGCACGGAAGGCATCGGACAGCTCCTTCGCCCTCTGGGCGGTGATGCCCTTGATGCACCGCAGGCGCTCCGGCTCCCGCTCGATGACCAGCAGGGTGTCCGTGCCGAAGCGCTCCACCAGCCGCTGTGCGGTGGCGGGACCAACACCCTTGAGGATGCCGGAGGACAGGTAGGCGATCATGTCCTCCTCACGCTCCGGCATCCGGCGCTCCACGCTCTCGGCGGTGAGCTGGCTGCCGTGGACGGGATGGACGCTCCACACGCCGGTGACGGTCATGCCCTCGCCGGCGGCGGCACAAGGGATACAGCCCACCACGGTGACAGGCTCCTCCTCGCCCTCCACGGTCAGCAGCAGCACGGTATAGCCGTTCTCCTCGTTATGAAAGATGACGTTCTCTACGGTGCCCTCCACGGTCACGCGCTCGCCCATCGGCTCACCTCCCCTGTTCGGCGGTATTCTCCTCCGTATAGTACGCCGCCAGCTCCTGGGGCGTCAGCAATTTCGTGTTCATATCGGACAGCAGCGCCGCGGCGCGGCGGCCCTCGTCGGTCAGTCCGCAGTCCACCAGCAGCACCGGCAGACGGCGGCTCTGGGCCAGACGGCGCAGCGTCACATCCAGTCCCGTCCCGTCTCCGGAGACCCGGACCAGATACACCGCGTCCACCGGGCGCTCACGCCACAGCAGCAGCGATGCCGCCAACCATATCAGCGCCGTGACGCCGATGGCCGCCAGCGCGGCGACCACGCCGTCCTGCAAAAGCTCCATGCAGCCACCTCCCCCCTGCCCCATCCTATGCGGCAGGGGGAAGGCCGGTCACTTCAGGTATTTTTTCAGATACTGGCCGGTGTAGGACGCCGGGCAGGCGGCGATCTCCTCCGGCGTGCCGCAGGCCACCACCGTACCGCCGCCCACACCGCCCTCCGGGCCCAGGTCGATGATATAGTCGGCACACTTGATCACGTCCAGGTTGTGCTCAATGACCAGCACCGTATTGCCGCCGTCGGTGAGCCGCTGGAGCACCTCCAACAGCTTCCGCACGTCATCGGCGTGGAGGCCGGTGGTGGGCTCGTCCAGAATATACACCGTCCGCCCTGTGGCGCGGCGGCTCAGCTCCGTAGCCAGCTTGACGCGCTGGGCCTCGCCGCCGGAGAGGGTGGTGCTGGGCTGGCCCAGCTTCACATAGCCCAGCCCCACATCCCGCAGGGTGGTCAGCTTGTCACAGATGGCGGGCACGGCGGAGAAGAACTCCCACGCCTCGTCCACGGTCATATCCAGCACGTCGGCGATGTTTTTGCCCTTGTAGCGGACCTCCAGCGTCTCGCGGTTATAGCGCTTGCCGCGGCAGATCTCGCAGGGGACGTACACATCCGACAGGAAGTGCATCTCGATCTTCAGCATACCGTCGCCGCCGCAGGCCTCGCAGCGGCCGCCCTTGGTGTTGAAGGAGAACCGGCCCGGTCCGTAGCCCCGGGCCTTGGCGTCCGGGGTGGAGGCGAACAGATCGCGGATCAGGTTGAACAGGTTGGTATAGGTGGCCGGGTTGGAGCGGGGCGTCCGGCCGATGGGGCTCTGGTCGATGGCGATGACCTTGTCCAGCTGCTCCATGCCCTCGATGGCGTCGTGCTTGCCGGGGCGCACCTTCATGCGGTTCAGCGCCGCACCCAGCGACTTGTACAGCACCTCGTTCACCAGCGAGGATTTTCCGCTGCCGCTGACGCCGGTGACACAGGTGAACGTCCCCAGAGGGATGGACACGTCGATATGCTTCAGGTTGTTCTCCCGGGCGCCGCGGACGGTCAGCAGCCTGCCATTGCCCCTACGGCGCTGTGCCGGCAGGGGGATGGTGCGTTTGCCGCTGAGGTACTGGCCCGTCAGGCTGTCAGGGTTCGCCATGACCTCCTCCGGGGTGCCGCAGGCCACCACCTGCCCGCCCAGGGCACCGGCGCCGGGGCCAATGTCGATAAGATAGTCGGCGGCGCGCATTGTGTCCTCGTCGTGCTCCACCACGATGAGGGTATTGCCCAGATCGCGGAGGCGCTGCAGCGTGGCCAGCAACTTGTCGTTATCCCGCTGGTGCAGGCCGATGGAGGGCTCGTCCAGGATATACAGCACGCCCATGAGGCTGCTGCCGATCTGGGTGGCCAGACGGATACGCTGGCTCTCGCCGCCGGACAGGGTGCCGGAGGCACGAGAGAGGGTCAGATAGCTCAGACCCACGGACTGCAGAAACCCCAGGCGGGCGTGGATCTCCTTCAGGATCTGGGCGGCGATGATCTGCTGGTTGCCGGTCAGGTCCAGATGGTCGAAAAAGGCCAGGGCGTCGTCCACCGGCAGGGTAGTGGCGTCGTAGATGGACTTGCCGCCCACGGTGACGGCCAGCGCCTCCGGCCGCAGGCGCTTACCCTGGCAGGCTGGGCAGGGGCAGGGGGTCATCAGGCCCTCGATCTCCTTCTTGCTGGCATCGGACTGGGTCTCCTGATACCGGCGCTCCAGGTTGTTGCAGATGCCCTCGAAGGCCTGGTACAGCACACCCTTGCCCCGGGGCTGGTCATAGTGGAGCTCCAGCTTTTCGCCGCCGGTGCCGTAGAGGATAACGTTCTTCACCTCGTCGCTTAGGCTGTCGTAGGGCTGGGTCAGGGAGAAGCGGTATTTCTTACTGAGGGCCTCGAAGTACATACGACTGATGCCGTCGGAGCGGATGGAGGCCCAGCCGGTGGCAGTAATGGCGCCCTCCAGGATGGATTTGCTGCCGTCGGGGATGATGAGGGCCGGATCAGCCTTTAATTGCAGGCCCAGGCCGGTGCAGGTGGGGCAGGCGCCAAAGGGACTGTTGAAGGAGAACAGACGGGGCGTCAGCTCCTCGATGGAGATACCGCAGTCGTCACAGGCGTAGTTCTGGGAGAAGGTGATATCTCTCTCCTCCCGCAGCAGGTTAACGGTGACGAGGCCATTCGCCAGGTTGGAGGCCGTCTCCACTGAGTCGGTCAGCCGGCCTGCGATGTCCGGGCGGACGATCAGTCGGTCCACCACGATGTCGATGCGGTGCTTGAGGTTCTTCTCCAGAGAGATGTCCTCGGAGAGTTCGTACATATTGCCGTCCACCCGGGCCCGGACGAAGCCAGACCGGCGGGCATCCTCCAGCACCTTGGCATGCTCGCCCTTGCGGCCCCGCACCACCGGGGCCATCACCTGGATACGGGTGCCCTCGGGCAGGGCCAGTATCTGGTCGATGATCTGATCCACCGTCTGACGGCGTATCTCCTTGCCGCAGTGGGGGCAGTGGGGCGTGCCCACCCGAGCCCACAGCAGACGCAGATAGTCGTAGATCTCCGTCACCGTGCCCACCGTGGAGCGCGGGTTCTTGCTGGTGGTCTTCTGGTCGATGGAGATGGCCGGGGACAGGCCCTCGATGTAATCCACGTCGGGCTTGTCCATCTGCCCCAGGAACATACGGGCGTAGGAGGACAGGCTCTCCACATACCGCCGCTGACCCTCGGCATAGATGGTGTCAAAGGCCAGGGAGCTTTTGCCGGAGCCGGAAAGGCCCGTCAGCACCACCAGCTTATCCCGGGGGATGGTGACATCGATGTTTTTCAGGTTGTTCTCCCGCGCACCCTTAATGAAAATTTCAGTCTGCATGGTATGCCTCATTTCTGCAACATATGGTTGCAGATAAGTGTAGTGAAATCAATTTTTAATGTCAACAGCGAAATAATTTTTATACGATCACGTCAGCCGTTTTCGCCCGCAGGAGAGCGATGAGGGCGTTGGGATCGCACTCCACCTGGTGGCCGATCTTCCCGGCGGAGACACAGATGGCGCCATACAGCGGTGCCGTCTCATGGAACACGGTGGGAAACTGCTTTTTCATGCCCACCGGGCTGCACCCGCCGTGGACGTAGCCGGTCAGGGGCAGCAGCTCTTTCTGTGGCAGCATGGCCACGGACTTCTCCCCCACCGCTTTGGCGGCCTTTTTCAGGTCCAGGTTCTCGGCCACAGGGATGTCGAACACATAGTATGCCCCGCTGGCGGCCTTTGTCACCAGGGTCTTGAACACCTGCTCCGCCGGCTGGCCCAGTATCTGCGCCACGGACACGCCATCGATGGGGCCGTCCGGGTCGTAGCTGTGGGCGGTGTAGGGTATTTTCTTCTGATCCAGCGTCCGCATGACGTTGGTTTTTTCCTCTTTGTTCTTTGCCATAGGGACAGCCTCCTTATCTGTTTACGCATACAGGGCGATGAGGGACAGTATCAGGATATGCACGGGGTAAAAGGCGTAAAAGCCGTACTGCACCGCCCGGTTGGAATAGCCTCGACGACCATTGTAGAGCCAGAGGGGCAGCAGTGCCGCCAGCGACCACAGTTCGATGGACACGCCGCCCATAATGCCGATGCTGAACACCGCCAGTCCCACCGCCTGCGCCGTTCGCTTCACGACGGTGCCGCAGGACACGCGGCGGACACCGTAGAACAGCACCACCAGCAGCATACCCCAGCCCCGATAGTCCGTCCCGGCCAGCTCCAGCAGGCAGAACGCGGCGGCCACGGCCGCGCCGGTGAGCAAAAAGGCCGCCGGCGTTTTCTTTCGCAGCGCCCAATCGACGCACCAGCAGATCAGCGCACCGGCCAACAGCGTCCACAGGACATTCTGGGAATAGGGATACCACACCGTGCCGCCCACCATCAGGTCGAAGGGGACTTCGGACAGCAGGGCAAACGCCAGCAGCCGCAGGGCGTATTTCCTCCGATCGCGGGTGTAGACGCAGCCCTCGGCGATGAGGAAGCAGAAGATGGGAAAGGCGAGCCGCCCGATGCAGCGCAGCCACAAAACCGTTGGGAACAGCGTGTGCCCCATGTGGTCAATGAACATGGTGCAGGCGGCGATGAGCTTCAGGTGAAAGCCGTTCAGGACTTGACAGGTTTTTCTTCGCATTTTTTATCTCCATTGGCCAGCAGGATCACGCAGCCGAACACGCAGGCCACGCCCAGCACGGTCCAGACGGTCAGCGCCTCCTTGAACACGAACACGCCCACCAGCGTCTCCACCACCGGCTCGATGTTGGTAATGATCGAGGCGCGGCCGCTTTCCACGCCCTCAAGCCCCTTCGTATAGAAGATGTAGGGCAGCACCGTGGCCACGATCACCACACCGCACACGCCCACGATGCCCTGCGTGCCGGAAAAGGCCAGCGGCAGCGTCTCGAAGTCCGCGAAAAAGACCGAGCCAAGCCCCGCCACCAGAAATGTCCAGTAGATCATGGTATAGCTCTCGTAATGGGCCAGACCGTAGTGGGCAAACACCGTATAGCTGGCGTAGCACAGGCCGGACAGCACGCCCAGGCCGATACCCGCCCAGGAGGCGGTCATATCGCCGCCGATGATGCCGCTGACCATCACGCATCCCAGCAGGGACACCACCAGGGCGATGAGCTTGCGCTTCGTCAGCGGTGTCTTCCACAGCACGGCGCTGAAAATGACCACAAAGGACGGAGCCAGATACAGCAGCACCGCCGCCACCGACAGGGAGCACATGGTCTGGCACTGGAAGTAGACCAGGCTCAGCATCAGGATGCTGAGCAGTCCGGAGCACAGGAAAATGGGCAGATGCTTCAGCTTGATGCGGAACACCTGACGGTGGAACAGGGCGAACACGATGGTCAGGATCAATAGCGTGCCGAAGTTCCGGATGAACACCCGGTTGCCCAGCGATACACCCACCTCCGTGAGCATACGGTTGGAAAAACCGATAAAGCCCCAGCACACGGCGCTGAGGATCACGTAGATATAGGAAAGGTACTTTTTCATAGACTCGTTCTCGGTTCGGTTTATTTCTCCCCCCGCAGTTCGATGATCTGGTCACGCAGCAGGGCGGCATATTCGAATTCCAGCATACGGCTGGCCTCCTTCATCTCTTTTTCCAGCCGGGCGATCGTCTCCGCCCGCTCCCGGTCGGAGAGCTTCTTCTTCGACAGCTTGGAGGCCTCCTCGGCGCTGTGGCTGATCTCCACCATCTCGCGGACACTCTTGCGGATGGTCTGCGGGATAATGCCGTGGGCCTTGTTGAAGTCGTCCTGCAGCTTCCGTCGGCGCTCCGTCTCGTCCATAGCGGCCCGCATAGAGGGAGTAACGGTATCGGCGTACAGGATGACCAGACCCTCGGCGTTGCGGGCGGCGCGGCCGATGGTCTGTATCAGGCTGGTCTCGCTGCGAAGGAAGCCCTCCTTGTCAGCGTCCAGTATGGCCACCAGCGACACCTCCGGCAGGTCCAGGCCCTCACGCAGCAAGTTGATACCCACCAGCACGTCGAACTCGCCCAGACGCAGGTCGCGGATGATCTCCATGCGCTCCAGGGCCGACACGTCGGCGTGCATATACCGCACCTTGATACCCAGCCCGCGGAAGTGGGCGGTCAGGTCCTCGGCCATTTTCTTGGTGAGGGTGGTCACCAGCACGCGCTCGTTCCTCTCCGCCCGGGCGTGTATCTCCGCCACCAGGTCGTCGATCTGACCCAGCACCGGACGGACCTCCACTCTGGGGTCCAGCAGGCCGGTCGGCCGGATGACCTGTTCCACGATCTGGTCCGCCTGCTGCTTTTCAAAGTCGCCGGGGGTGGCGGAGACGAACACCGCCTGGGAGAAGCGCTCCTCGAACTCCTCGAACTTCAGGGGGCGGTTATCAAAGGCGCAGGGCAGGCGGAAGCCGTAGTCCACCAGGCTCTGCTTGCGGGCATGGTCGCCGTTGTACATGGCCCGCACCTGGGGTAGGGTCACATGGCTCTCGTCCACGAACAGCACAAAGTCCTCCGGGAAGAAGTCCAGCAACGTCATGGGGGCGCTGCCCACCGGCCGCTGGGAGATGACGCGGGAATAGTTCTCAATGCCGGAGCAGTAGCCCAGGGTACGCATCATCTCCACGTCGTAGCGGGTGCGCTGGTCGATGCGCTGGGCCTCAATGAGCTTGCCGTTGTCCTCAAACCACTTTTTGCGCTCCGCCAGCTCGCGCTCGATCTCCTGCGCCGCCCGCTCCAGCTTGTCCTTGGGCGTGACGTAGTGGCTGGCGGGATATACCGCCACGTGCGTCAGCTGCTTCAGGGCCGCACCGGTGACCGGATGGAACTCCGTGATACGCTCGATCTCGTCACCGAAAAACTCCACACGGATGGCCCGGTCCTTATAGTAGGCGGGGTACAGCTCCACCGTGTCGCCCCGTACCCGGAACACATTGCGCTGGAAGGCCACGTCGTTGCGCTCGTAGCGGTCCTCCACCAGCCGCCGCAGCAGCTCGTCGCGCTCCAAAGTCATGCCGGTCCGCAAGGAGATCATCATGCGGGCGAAATCGTCCGGCTCGCCCAGGCCGTAGATACAGCTGACCGACGCCACCACGATCACGTCCCGCCGCTCCAGCAGCGCGCAGGTGGCGGACAGCCGCAGGCGGTCGATCTCCTCGTTGGTGGAGGCGTCCTTTTCGATATAGGTGTCCGTCTGGGGCACGTAGGCCTCCGGCTGGTAATAGTCGTAGTAGGAGACGAAATACTCCACCGCGTTGTTGGGGAAAAATTCCCGGAACTCCTCGCACAGCTGGGCGGCCAGCGTCTTGTTATGGGCCAGCACCAGCGTGGGCCGGTTGACGCGCTCGATGACCTTGGCCATGGTGTACGTCTTGCCACTGCCGGTGACGCCCTTGAGCACTTGCGCGCGCAGGCCATTCTCCAGGCCCTGCGCCAGCTTGTCGATAGCCTGGGGCTGGTCGCCGGCGGGCTGGTATTCAGAAACGACTTTCAGATCAGGCATGGTATCCTCCGTTTATCGCGCCAGCAGGCCGCTTTCCGCCATGGAGACATAATCGCTGTCAGCCACCACCACGTGGTCAGCCAGGCGAATGTTCAGCGGCGAGAGCGCCTCCTGTATCTGCCGCGTCACCAGCAGATCTTGCTGGGAGGGCAAAGCCACGCCGCTGGGGTGGTTGTGGGCCAGGATAATGCTGCTGGCGCCGGCGTACAGAGCGTTCTCCACCACCTGGCGCACGCTGACCGGCGAAGCGGCCACGCTGCCCTTGCTGATGCAGCGGCAGGTCAACAGCTTGCCCTTGGCGTCCAGGCAGACCTGGTAGAGCATCTCCTTCTTCTCCCCCGCCAGCAGCTCCATGAAGTACGCGCCGGTGCGGTCAGGGGAGTTCAGCACCTTCTGGGGCAGGGACGAGCACCGGGCCCGCAGGGCCATGTCGCCGACCAGCCGCACCAGCACGGCGGCGTTTTCTCCCACGCCTTCTACGGAGGTCAGCTCCTCCGGCGCAGCGTGGAGCACCCCCTGCAGCGAGCCGAAGCGCTGGATGAGCCGGTGGGCCGTCTCGTTGGTGTCCTGCCGGGGGATGGCGTAGAACAGCAGCAGCTCCAGCAGCTGGTGGTCCTCCATCCCCTCTGCACCCAGCGCCAGATACCGGCGTTTGCTGCGCTGGCGATGCCCGTCGTGCAGGCCCATGATGACCCCTCCCCTCCTGCGGTTAAAACCGTAAATTCTCGACAATATAGTATACCACATATCTCCATGTGTCACAAGTTGTTTTTTCGAACATTTGTTGCGGTGCAGGATCGCTTGACTTTGTGGTGGCGGCGTGGTATAGTACCTGTGCTGTCCGCCGCCACCGGGTGACGGGCAGGCGTTCGCGGGCGCGCCGTTAGGTCTTAGAAGGTGCGTCCTGTGGGCGCATTTTTTGTTTTTGGAGGTAATCGGTATGGCGTGGGTATATCTTTTCATCGCAGGCGGGCTGGAGGTGTTCTGGTCTACGTTTCTGAAACTGTCCGAGGGCTTCACAAAGCTGTGGCCGTCGGTATGGGCGGTCGCGGGCATGGTCGCCAGCTTCTTTTTCCTGTCACAGGCTACGAAGACGCTGCCCATGGGCACCGCCTACGGCATCTGGACGGGTATCGGCGCCCTGGGCGCCGTCATCGTGGGCATTCTGGCCTTCCAGGAGCCTGTCACTGTCCCGCGGCTCATTTTCGTGGGGCTGCTGCTCGTCGGTATCGTCGGGCTGAAGCTCACCGCATAACAGCAAAAAAGACCGCTTTCGCGGTCTTTTTTATGTGTTTACGCTTTCGGCAGGCTCCAGCGGAATACCGCGGCACAGAGCCGCAGCACCACCGTCAGCGCGCAGCCTGTCAGCAGCGCCAGGTTCTCTCCGGCGCTCCACAGCAGCATACATGCCGCCGCGCCGGCCAAGGACGCGCAGGCGTAGATATGCTTGGTGAAAATGTAGGGGCGCTCCATACAGCACAGGTCACGCAGAACACCGCCGCCCACGCCGGTAAGCATACCCACCAGCAGCGTCAGGAACACATTGCCGCCCAGCCCGGCCCGGACGGCCACCGCCGCACCGTGGACGGAGAAAATGCCCAGGCCGATGGAGTCCGCCACCAGCAGCAGCGCCTCCCAGTTCCGGTGATCGCCCTCGGGGTGAAAGCGCTTCCACACCAGAAACACCAGCAGGGACGTAGCGATGGCCACCAGTGCCTGTAGGGGGTCGCGCAGCGCGGCGGGCGGCGTGATGCCCAGCAGCAGATCCCGCAGGATACCGCCGCCCACGGCAGTGGTCATGCCCATCATGGCCACGCCGAACAGGTCCATATGCTTCTTCACCGCCAGGGCTGCGCCGGAAATGGCGAAGGCCACCGCGCCGATCAATTCAAAATAAAACTGAAAACCGGGCATCGTTATCCCTCCTGTGTACAACAGCACTACCATACCACGTCCGCAGGGAAAAATCTACCCCTAAACAGCCCGAAAGGACAGGCTGGAAAAACCTGTCCTTTTTTATCGGGTATTAGGGGGGAGAAATAGGGAAATAGGAAGAAAGAAAGAATCAAAATAGCGTTTGGTTTAGGGAACCAGCGGTGTTCCCTGAACACATCCGTATCATAGCACGGATATCCGCACTTGTAAAATTGATTGTTTTCGTGTAAAATATCAACGAAAATTTATATTTTAGGAGACGGTAGTATGACCAACCTGGATATCGAGACATTCTGGGCGGTGGTGCAGCACGGCACCATGACCGCCGCGGCGGAGGCGCTGTACATCACCCAGCCCACGCTGTCCATGCGGATACGGGCGCTGGAGGAACGGGTTGGCACGCCGCTGTTCGTGCGGAGCAAGGGCCAGCGGCACATCACGCTGACGGCGGCGGGCCAGAAATTCCTGACGCTGGCCCAGCGCTGGCAGCAGCTGCTCTCAGAGACGGAGACGCTGGCGGAGCTGGAGCAGCGCGCCTACCTGCGTATCGCCGCCACCTACACCACTAACCAATACATCCTGCCGCCCGTGTATAAGCGCTTTCTTGCCCTGCGGCTGCCGGTATCCCTGTGGATCCACACCCTGCGGGATGTGGATATCACCCAGGCGCTGCTGAGCCATGAGCTGGACTTTGCCTTTATTGACAGCAACACGGTATTTGACGACCGTCTGACGGTACGTCCGGCCTTTCGGGAGCCGTTTCTGCTGCTGTCGCCGCCGGACAGCCACTACCCGGAGGAGGTGGACCCGGCCTCGCTGGACGTAGCCGAGGAGCTGCTGGTCACCTGGGACCCGGAGTTCATCCGCTGGCACGACCGGTGGTTCGGCACGGGCGCGCGGCCCCTGCTGTACGCCGACACCCTACAGGCGGCGGATTTCCTGCCGCCCGCCGAGGGCCGCTGGGTGGCGGCCCCGGCCATCGCCGCCGCGTCGCGCATCGGGAATAGCGCACGAGTATGCCACTTTACCAGTCCGCCGCCGGACCGGGTGAATTATCTGGTGACGCGGGCGGGCGAACCGCTGACACCGCCGGCCCTGCGATTTTTGCAGGAGTTGAAGGGCCACCTGTTGGCGCAGGACAATGTGCAGGTGTACCTGTAAAGAAAAATGGCGGGAATGGCAAGAAAACGCCTTGACAGGCCGATGATTTTGGCATAACATAGATATGTTGAATAGGATCCGGTAGGTAAGGCTACCGCGAGGGATACGGACTGCTGCCGCGAAGTGGTGGAGACACCATCAGAGGGTTTGAGCAGGTGCCATCGAAAGCAAGGTGGCATCTAATGCAGTTTCACCGCCCCGCGATGCTAAAGCTTGTAACGGTGCAGAACAGGGCGCATTGGCGCACTTTGCGGCACGCAGCAGGCTACTACCTGCTGCGTATTATTTTGCCTGAAGGGAGGGAACAGGCTTGATCGATTATCAGGAGGAACTGGAGCAATACCAGGAACGGATAGACGAACTGGCGAAGGAAAAACGCTACGCCGAGCTGCGGGACCTGTTCCTGCCCATGGAGCCGGCGGATATTGCCCTGCTGCTGGAGGAGGGCAAGCAGGAGCAGATGCCCCTGCTGTACCGTCTGCTGCCCAAGGAGACGGCGGCAGAGGTATTCGTGGAGCTGGAGCCGGAGAGCCAGGAGATGCTGATCAACGGCTTTTCCAACACGGAGCTGACCGAGGTGCTGGACGAGCTGTATCTGGACGACGCGGTGGATATCGTGGAGGAGATGCCGGCCAGCGTGGTCATCCGTATTCTGGACAAGGCCACGCCGGAGATGCGTAAATCCATCAACGAAATACTGAAATACCCGGAGGACAGTGCCGGCTCCATTATGAACATGGAGTTCCTGTCCCTGAAGAAGGACATGACGGTGGAGGACGCCTTCAAGCGCATCCGCCGTATCGGCGGCGAGCTGGAAACCATCAACATCCTGTACGTCACCGATCCCACCCGGCACCTGCTGGGCGTGCTGTCCGTCCGCGACCTGCTGCTGGCGGAAGAGGACGACCTGATCGAGGAGATCATGGACCCGGACGTGGTGTGGGCCAAGACCACGGACGATAAGGAGGACGTGGCCCAGGCACTGAGCAAATACGACTTCCTGGCCATGCCCATCGTGGACCTGGAAAAGCGGCTGGTGGGTATCGTCACCGTTGACGACGCTATGGACGTCATCGAGGAGGAGACCACGGAGGACTTCGAAAAGATGGCGGCTATGCTGCCCTCGGACAAGCCGTACCTCCGTACCGGCGTTTTCGCCACCTGGAAGGCCCGACTGCCCTGGCTGATGGTGCTGATGCTGTCGGCCACGTTCACAGGTATGATCCTGAACCACTACGAAAACGCGCTGGCAGCCTGCCTGGTACTGAACGCCTACATCCCCATGCTGTCCGGCACCGGCGGTAACTCCGGTACGCAGGCCAGCGTGGCGGTGATCCGCGCCTTGAGCCTGGACGAGGTGGACTTCTCGGACGTATTCCGGGTGCTGTGGAAGGAGCTGCGGGTCTCGCTGCTGTGCGGCGTGTGCCTGGCCGGGGCCAACTTCGTGAAGATGCTGCTGGTAGATCGGCTGCTGCTGGGCAATGCGGCGGTAACGCCGCTGGTGTGTCTGGTGGTGTGCCTGACCATTCTGTTCGTGGTGGTGTTTGCCAAATGCGTGGGCTGCTCCCTGCCGCTGCTGGCGGAAAAGGTCGGTCTGGACCCCGCGGTGATGGCCAGCCCCTTTATCTCCACCATCGTGGACGCCACCAGTCTGCTGATCTATTTCAGCTTCGCTTCGGCGCTTCTCGGCATATAAAAAATGTGCATATCCGCCTGCGCTCCGGGCAAAAATAGAGTCAAGCCTTCGGGCTTGACTTTTTATTTTTCAGGGAGGAAACACCATGAACAGAGCCTGTACCAACGACGGGTGCGCCTGCACCCCCAACGCGTCCATCAAGTGCACCGTCACCAACTGCGCCCACCACTGCAAGGACGTGGACAACTGCGGTCTGACTGCCATTCAGGTGGGCACCCACGAGAGCCGTCCCACCATGGACCAGTGCACCGACTGCCAAAGCTACCAGAAGTGCCAGTAAACCCCGCGCCCGGATGGGCGCATACATAAAGGAGGCGGCACAATGCAGGCAAAGACAAAATATGCCCTGTCCGGCACGGCGGCAGGGCTGGTGAACGGACTGTTCGGCGGGGGCGGCGGCATGGTGCTGGTGCCCCTGCTGAACGGCTGGTGCGGTCTGGCTGGCAAGCAGGCCTTCGCCACCTGCGTGGCGGCCATACTGCCCCTAAGCGCCGTCAGCGCGGCAGTGTACCTGCTGCGGCAAGCCTTTGACTGGGCCGCCGCGCTGCCGTACCTCATCGGCGGACTGGCAGGCGGGCTGGTGGGCGGACGGCTGTTCCGCCGCGTCAGCGTCACATGGCTGCGGGGACTGTTCGCCGCCTTTCTGCTGTACGGCGGCGTGAGGTACCTCCTGTGACGGACTGGCTCCTGCCGCTGGCGGCGGGGTTCGGCGCCGGCATCCTGTCCGCCTGGGGCGTGGGTGGCGGGACCCTGCTGCTGTTGGTGATGACCCTGCTGCTGGACGTACCCCAGCAGCAGGCCGCCGCGGTCAATCTGCTGTACTTCCTGCCTACGGCGGCCATGGGCGTCATCGCCCACAAGCGGAACGGGTTGCTGGAAACGGAGGTGCTGAAATCCGCTATCCCCTGGGGCACAACGGCTGCGGCGGCCGGTGCACTGGCGGCGACGGCGGTGGACACAGCGGTACTGCGGCGGCTGTTCGGGGCATATCTGCTGCTGGCGGCCGCCGGCAGCCTGCGGCAGCTATGGCGGGAACGAAAGCGAAAATAGCCGCAAATTCCGGCAATAAAATGTATACTATTTGTTTATTATCTGTAAATATCCGTCGTTTTGCGGTGTAAAACAGGGACAAGGCCATGGCCTTGTCCCTGTTTCTGCGCTGTAAAGTGATCATTCCTCCACCGGGTAGAGGACGACCGTCACATCAAAGGTCTGTCCGTCACGCCGGATAGTGAGCACGACGCTCTCGCCCACGATGTGGGTCCGGCGGACGGCCAGCAGATCGGTGTTGGTGCTGACGCCTATACCGTCCGCCGCCAGAATTACGTCGCCCTTCTGCAGCCCCGCTTCCTCGGCGCCGAAGTTTTCCGTGACGGAATCGATCACCGGGTGGGTCGTACCGTCGGCAAATTCCGTCTCCTGCACGTAGATGCCGATCGAGGGCAGGCCGCGGAAGCCTCCGGTGGCGATGATATCATTGATGACGGACACCACACGGCTGGACGGGACGGCAAATCCCAGGCCCTCCACCGTGGCAGAGATGTCGGACAGGGTGTTGCTCATTTTTAGTGTGTTGATGCCGATGACCTGGCCGTACTCATTGATCAGCGGGCCGCCGGAGTTGCCGTTGTTCAGGGCAGCGGTGGTCTGGAGCAGCGTCATCACGCGGCCCTCCATGGTGACGGGACGGTCGATGGCGGAGATGATGCCCTGGGTCAGTGTGCCCCGCAGCTCAACGCCCAGCGGGTTGCCGATGGCGTAGACCGTATCGCCCACCTGGCATTCCTCACTGTCGCCCAGGGGCGCAGTGGGCAGGCCGGAGGCGTTCACCGCCTTCAGCAGCGCCAGATCCTCCGTGCTGCTGAAGCCCACCAGCTCCGCCTCGTAGCGGTCGCCGTTGTACAGCGCCACCAGCGCGTTCTGCCCGCCGGCGATCACATGGGCGTTGGTGACGATATAGCCGTCCGCCGTCAGGATGACCCCGGTGCCGACACTGGCCTTTTCGCCCAGGTCGGTGAGCACCAGCACCGTGGCGGGGTTTACCTGCTGATAGATCTGCTGGATAGTCAGCTTCTCCTCCCCTGCTTTTTCGCAATAAAAGCGCAGATCGGGGTCCGTGTCCGCCCGGGGGATGGTGGGCACATCGCTCTGGAAGATATCCACGATACTGCTGGCATCGTGATCGCCGTCGTCGAAGTCATCGCCATAGCCGTCCGTATTGCCGCCCCGCAGGGCGGAGACGATGGCCACTCCCAGCACCACGCCTACCAGCACGGCCAGGATGACCAGAAACGTCCACAGGCCCTTGCGGCTGCGGCGCTTCTCCTGCCGGACAGCTTTGGGCGCCGCGGCAGCGGGCATGGGGCCCGGCTGCACATAGCAGTCCGTGATCTCCTGCCCCTCGTCCGGACGGACATACCAGCTGACGACCTCGTCCGGCTCCTGCTCCGGGGCAGGAGCCGCCGGATCGGGCGTCAGCGGCATTTTATTTTCATCATACATATTAGAGCACCTCTCGGGGCGCGCCGTGCGCCATCTGCATGGTAAAGGTAAAGGCCGTTACACCGTCCTGACTGGTGACGGTGATCTGCTCCTTGTGCTGGGCCAGGATGGTCTTGACGATATACAGCCCCAGGCCGTAACCGTCCTTGTCCTCACTGCGGGACTTATCGGACTTGTGGAAGCGCTCGAACAGCAGTGGTATCTCCTCTGCCGGAATGGTGGAGCCCAGGTTGCGGACGGTGACATAGGCCTTCTCGCCGTTGACCGCCAGACCCAGATACAGCTGGGAGCCAGGTGTGGCGAATTTGGCCGCATTCTCCAGCAGGTTGTAAATGACCTGGGTGATCAGATCCCGGTCGCCCTGGACCATGACGGAGTCCTCGGGGATCTCCGCGTCCACGTCCAGCCCACGGTCCGTGATCTTCTTCTCCATGGACAGCAGGGCAATACGGGCGGACTCACAGAGATCAAACTCCTCCTTCTTCATCTCCTTGTTCTGTATCTGGGAGATATCCAGCATACGCCGCACCAGGCGGCTGAGACGGCGGCTCTCGTCGGAGATGATCTGAAGATACTGGCGCTCCTTCTCCGGCGGGATGGTGCCGTCCAGAATGCCGTCGGTGTAGCCGGCGATGGTGGTCATGGGGGTCTTCAGCTCATGGGACACATTGGCGATAAAGTCCCGGCGCTGGCGCTCCGTCTCCTGCAGGGAGTCGGCCATGGCATTGAAGGAGGCCGCCAGCTCACTGATCTCGCCGCAGTCACCGGTCTCCTGCATCCGTACATCGAAATCGCCGCCGGCATAGGCACGGGTCGCCTTGACCATCTCGGTCAGGGGCTGTATCTGCCGCATGGAGGTGACAAAGCTGGCCACGAACGCCAGCAGCAGGATAATGGCGCTGGTCATAAAGAACAGGGCGATGAATGAGCGCCACATCTGCATGAGCTCGGCGCTGTTCATCACCGCCAGCACCAGGCCCAGAGTGTTGCCGTCCGCGTCTGTCATGGGCACGCCCACCACGAACTGCTTTTTCTCATATACGCCCACGGTGCTGCGGCCCTCGTACAGTCTCTCGCTGCCCAGCACCGTTTGGGTAATGTCCTCGGGGACAACGACGGTCTTTCCGGCCAAATCGGCATCCGTCGTCAGCAGGACGCTGCCGGTGGTGTCGCAGATCAGGAAGTCCACGTCCGTCATCCGGGAGGCCACGCCGGCCAGAGAGCGCAGCGCGTCCCCCTGGTCACGCTCGGCGTCATCGCCGGCGGTAAAATAGTCCACAGACAGCTGCGCCACCAGCACCGCCCGGTCCTGCATCTCCTGCCGCTTCTCCGAGACGGTGTAGTTATAGCTCAGCGCGTAGAAGGACACGCCCAGCAGGGCCATGGTCAGCACCACCATACCGGCGGTGAGCATAAACTGCCGCCAATACAGGCTGCCGGTGATACGTTTGATCCTCTCGCCCATGCTTACTTCACTTCAAACTTATAGCCCACGCCCCAGACCGTTTTCAGCTCCCACTGGTCCGAGACATTTTCGATCTTCTCCCGCAGGCGCTTGATGTGCACGTCCACGGTGCGGCTGTCGCCGAAATAGTCAAAGCCCCAGACCTCGTCCAGCAGCTGGTTGCGGGTATAGACCCGGTTGGGCGTAGCCGCCAGATGATACAGCAGCTCCAGCTCTTTGGGGGGCGTGTCCACCTTCTTGCCGTCCACAAGCAGCTCATAGCTGTCCAGATTGATGACCAGCTTGTCGAACACCAGCTTTTTCTTGGTATCGTCGGGTATCTCACTGCGGCGGAGCACGGCATTGATCCGGGCCATGAGCTCCTTCATCTCGAAGGGCTTGACCAGATAGTCGTCCGCGCCCATCTCCAGTCCGGTGATGCGGTCGCCCACGTCGCTCTTGGCGGTGAGCATAATGATGGGCGTCTTGCCCTTCTCGCGGATATGGGCGCATACGCCCCAGCCGTCCACCACGGGCAGCATGATATCCAGCAGCACCATGTCGGGGGCCTGCTTGTCGTACTCCTCGATGGCCTTGCCGCCGTCATAGGCGCTGCGGACCTCGAAGCCCTCCTTCTCCAGGTACATACGGATCAGATCGGATATATTGCGGTCATCCTCGACCACCAGAATGTTGCGTGCCATAGGCGCTCTCCTCCCGGTACATATCGTTGGGTATATCTTACATCCTGCGGGGCAGGCTTTTCCTGAACAATTTGTGAATATCCCGCATAATTTATAGATTATACCACGTTTTTTTCCGCTTGTCACGCATTTCTGCACCCCAGTCGGCCCCTCGGCCGATGTCACCCCGCCGGTCCGATGGTCACACCGGTGTAATACCACGCCAGTATCTCCTGCCAAGTCTTCCCCGCCTTTGCCAGCTGCTCCGCGCCGTACTGGCTCATGCCCACGCCGTGGCCGTAGCCGGTGACGCGGAACGTAACGCTCTCCGCATCCGCCGTCAGGGTAAAGCAGGCCGAGCGCAGGGAGAAGATGCGGCGCATCTCCGTGCCCTCGATGTCCGTACCGCCCACGGAGACGGTCTCTACCCGGCCGGAATCATTCTCCGTCACTGCGCCGAACCACGTCTCCGGCGCGCCGGTGAGTTTTATCTCCGGGTGGGCCGCCAGCAGACGGTCTTTTGCCTCCGCCGCGGTGAAGGTCACGGTGCTGTAATAGTTGGGTACGGTGTCGGCACTCTCCGGGCTGGCGACGCTGGCCAGATAGGGCAGGTCGCCGGACCAGACATCCCCGGCCGCGGCGGTCCTGCCCGCCGAGGATGAGTGGAACACCGCCAGGATCGGTTCCCCGTCGTAGAGGGCCACCAGACCGTCCGTGTCCGCCACAGCCTGGACGACGCGGGTATTCCAGGGAGCAAAGTCGGCGGCCCACTTTTCCTTTGCGGCTGTCTCGGAGAGATAGGCGCTGCAGCAGGTATGGTCCGTACAGAAGTCGGCGTCGGGATGCGCGTCCTTACGGCCCTGCGCCAGCTGGTAGTAGACGTAGGTACGCTCGGCCGCGGCCTGGGCCTTCAGCGCCTCCATCTCAAAGGAGGCAGGCATCTCACCCCGGACCACGCCCACAAGGTAGTCCCGCAGCGTCATCCGCTCCGCTGTCTCCCCGGTTTTTATGGTCAGCACGACCTCCCCGTCCCCCTGTGCCTGCGGTGTCTCCGGTGCAGGCGCGTCCGGCTCCGTGGCGGTGAGGTAGGCGCCGCCGAAGAGCAGCACCATCAGAATAAGGGCCGCCGCCGCGCTTCTTTTCATGGCTGCCACCTCCTTTTTTACACGATATGCAGGGCCTGTCCGGGGCATACATAAAATTCCGCAGGCGGGAAATGCTACCGGAAAATGGCAGACGGAGGACAGAAGGCATCATGGAACAGGCAAAACAGGGCGGAAACGAGACGGCCCCGGAAATGGCGGGCTATTATCGCGGCGCAGGGTGCTTTTCGCTGAAAGCGGCGGAGCTGAACGAGCTGCTGGGTGTGGGCCGGTGCTTTGATATGACAGGGCGCGACCTGTCCATCGGCGGGCGGCAGGCGCGGCTGTGGGTGGTAAACGGCTACGCCCAGGAGGACCTGCTGGAACGGGTCATCGCCGGGTGGCAGGCACTGCCCGGCCTGGACGACGTGACGGACGCGGCGGACTTCTGCCGGCGGTATGTGTCCGCCTGCGATGCGGCGGCCGAGTCGGACCGTGACGCGGCGGTGATGGGCGTATTCGCTGGGAAGACGCTGGCGATCATCGACGGCTTCGGCGGCGGGGTGGTGCTGGACGCCAAGCAGTTCCCCACCCGGTCGGTGGAGGAGCCGGATACCAGCCGGGTACTGCGGGGCAGCCACGACGGCTTCGTAGAGAACCTCATGCAGAATGCGGCGCTGCTGCGGCGGCGGGTACGGGACACCCATCTGCGGCTGGAGCGATTGCAGCTGCCGGAGCGCTCGGGCACGGACGTGGCCCTGTGCTACATGGAGGGCGAGGCAGACGAGGGGCTGCTGCGGGCCCTGCGGGAAAAGCTGATGCACATCCAGTTGCGGTCGGTGGCCATGAGTCAGGAGACCATTGCGGAGGCCATCGCGCCCCGGCAATTCTGGAACCCGTTTCCCAAGGTGCGGTATACCGAGCGTCCGGACGTGGCCACGGCGTGTATCATGGAGGGCGATGTGGTGGTGCTGGTGGACAATTCAGCGTCGGCCCTGCTGCTGCCCACAACGATCCTGCGGTTCAACGAGGAGATCAACGACTACTACTTCCCGCCCCTCATCGGCACGTATCTGCAGATCATACGGACGCTGGTGCTGCTGCTGACCATGTTCATTACACCGCTGTGGTACCTGCTGGTGAAGAACCCGGATACGCTGCACGAGAACCTGCGTTTCCTTTTGGTACAGGACGAATACTATGTGCCGCTGATCGTGCAGCTGCTGCTGGTGGAGCTGATCATTGACATACTGAAGATCGCGTCGCTGAACACACCGGATGTGCTGAGCAACTCGTTCAGTATGCTGGGTGCGCTGATACTGGGCGACTTCGCGGTGCAGGCCCGGTGGCTGGTGCCGGAGGTGCTGGTGTATATGGCCTTCGTGGCAGTGGCCAACTACGCCCAGCACAGCTATGAGATGGGCTACGCCACAAAGCTGTGCCGGATGCTGCTGCTGGTGCTGATCTGGCTGTGGGACTGGTGGGGCTTCGCGGCAGGAATCGCGATCACGCTGACGCTGATCGTGACGGCAAAGCCGCTGGTGGGTAAGGGATACCTGTACCCTCTCATTCCCTTTGACCGGAAGAAGCTGGCCCGTCTGCTGTACCGCCGCCCGGTGACAAAAAAGAACAGCTGAGGCAAACGTATCCCCTCTTCGTCATAAACTGCAAAAAAAGGAAGCGCCCCCCGGCGCTTCCTTTTTAATTCTCATACAGTATATCCCGGGCCACCGGGCGGTAAAACAGCCTCTCCGTCTCGTCGAAATCACGGGTCTGCCCCATGATCCACATAAGCTTGGCCACGGCAGCCTCCGTGGTCATGTCGTAGGCCTCCAGCAGACATAGGGCGCTTTTCAGCCGCCCGCCCACATGATAGACCGCCAGATTGCTGCCCTCGTTGGGCACCTGGGTGGTCATGACCACCAGCTTGCCCCGCGCGATTCCCCGGTGAATGATATCGAAATAGCTGGCGTCGCCCTCATATTCCGGCAGGCCGCCTACGCCGAAGGACTCAATGACCAGGCCGTCAAACCGGTCCAGCATGAATTCCAGCACAGCGGCGGGGGTGCCGGGGATCAGCTTCAGCAGTCCCACCTTGTCGTCCAGCGCGTCATAGAACACCGGGCTGGGATAGCAGGCGCAGCGCATATACTGCAGCAGGTGCTCGTCCTGTACCACGGCCAGGTCGGGATAGTTGACGCTGGAAAAGGCCTGAAAGCTCTTGGAGCAGGTCTTGCGGGCACGGGTACCCAGGATGACCTTGCCGTTGAATACGATCTGCACGCCGCCGCAGCCGCGACAGGCGTAGAGAAACGCGTCGGTCAGGTTGCGCTTGGAGTCGGTACCGTCGAACCAGATAGGCTTCTGCGCGCCGGTAAGGACGATGGGCTTTGGGCTGCCCTGGATCAGATAGCTAAGCGCGGCAGCGGTATAGGCCATGGTGTCCGTGCCGTGGGAGATAACAAAGCCGTCATATCTGGCGTAATTCTCCCGCACGGCCTTGGCCACACCCAGCCAATGGGCGGGACGGATATTGGTGCTGTCCAGGCTGTAGAGCTGAACGCAATCCACATGGCACATCTCGCCGATACGGGGAACGAAGGACAGCAGCTGCGTGCTGTTCAGCTCCGGCGTCAGGCCGGAGGGCGTCATCTCACTGGCGATGGTACCGCCGGTGCCGATCATCAGGATATTCTTCATGCTCATACCTCCCGGTCATCCATGGCCGCCGTGCCGAATCGGGCCGCCTGCTCAATACGGCGGCGGACAGCGTCGTCCGGGGCGGCGTCGTATTGGCGGCGCAACTCCTGCAAAAACAGGCCCCGCAGCGTATCCTCGCCGCACTTGTCCCACAGGTCCCGGCGCACGGTAGTCTCGTCCCGCAGCTGCAGAGCAAAGAATCGGCCCGACAGGGCCTCCTCCAGCAGGGACAGGCGGGGCGGCTGCTCCGGCGTACCGGTCAGACGCAGGCGGTAGATATCCTGCTCCGTATCATGGGGCAGGGTACGTTCCAGGGCGGTGAGGGCGTCGCCATCGGTGACATCCACCTGGGCGATGCAGTAGCGGCGCCGGGCAAAGGGGACAAATCGCAGATCGGCGGTGCCCGCCCCCACCTCGCCGAAGAGAAATCCCCGTTCGCCCAGCTCGTCGAAGCCGCGGCCCTCGATGCAGCCGCAATAGGCATAAGGGACCGCCCCGGCGGTCAGAACGCCGCTGCAGCTGTGAACATGACCCAACGCCAGATAGTCCAGCCCGCTGCCGGCGATATCCGCCGCGCGGATCGGACGGTAGCGGCTGTCGGAGGTCGTAACGTCGCCATGGAGCAGACCAATGTGGATAAGGCCGTCCTGCGGCACACGGAAGCCGGGAAGTACACTGTCCGTGGGACACTCCGGGGCGGTGAAGGCCGCGCCGTGTACGGCGCAGTTCAGGTCCGGAAATGTAATGGTCTGCATACGGTCCTCTGTAAAGATGTGAACGTTGTCGCTCCAGCGCGTGCGGGCATAGGGCCCGTCCGGTGTAAGGGGATCGTGGTTGCCGGGGGCGATGACTGCCTGACCGCGGAAGCACCCCAGTGCCTGGGCCAGCAGGGGCGCGGTGTCGCCATAGGGGCTGTCGCTGTCGAAAAGGTCGCCGGAGAGGAGCAGCAGGTCTGCACCGTGGTCGTTGGCCCACTCCACCAGGCGCTCCGGCGTGCGGCGGCTCTCCATACGACGCTGGCGGGCCTGCTCCGGCGTCAGCGCACCGAAGGCACTGTCCAGGTGGAAGTCACCTGCGTGAACGACCCGCACCATTTACGCTTCCTCTTCCTGCCAGCCCTTGCACACATCCACCCACTGAACGAAGTTCTTTCCGCAGCAGTGCTCCAGCTCGTCACAGGTCAGCTCAATGGCGCTGGCCGCGCTGCCCACAGCGGGGAACACCGTGTCAAAGCGCTTGAGGGACACATCCAGGTACGTCTTAACGTCGTCGGGCAGAGCGAAGGGGCACACGCCGCCCACGGCGTGGCCGATACGCTCCACAGCCTCTTCGGCGGTGAGCATTTTGGCCTTAGCGCCGAAGAAGTGCTTATACTTGCTGTTGTCCACCTTGGCGTCGCCGGCGGCCACGATGAGGATGGGGTCCTCCCCCACCTTAAAGCTGAGGGTCTTGGCGATACGGGCACCCTCCACACCCACAGCCAGAGCAGCCAGCTCCACCGTGGCGCTGGAGACCTCAAACTCGCGCATACGATCTGCGACGCCGTAAGGCATCAGATATTCTCTTACTTTCTCCACAGACATAGCCAAAAATTCACTCCTGTTTTCAAGTTTTTTCAAAAATTTTTCCAGTCCGCTTTTCGTACCTACCAGTTATTTCATCTCTATTCTGTCCACTTTTTCGCACAGCCCCGTGTCGCTGTTCAGGGTAAAAATGCACCCCTGGGCGGAGCAGGGGCCCTCCGCCGCCTGATAGCGGCCCGGCAGACCGCCCAGGAAAAACTCCACGGACTGCTCCGGCCGGATGCCCAGGACAGAACGGATGGGGCCGGTCATGCCAAGATCGGTGACATAGCCGGTACCCTTGGGGAATACCTGCATGTCCGCCGTGGGCACGTGAGTGTGGGTACCCCAAAGGGCGGAGACACGGCCATCCAGATGGTAGGCCATGGCCAGCTTTTCGCTGGTGGCTCCGGCGTGGAACTCCACCAGTGTAAAGGTGGGCTTGTCCGTCTGCGCCTTCAGCAGCTTATCGGCGGTGGTAAAGGGATTTTCCGCGTTGAAGTCCAGGTCGCAGCGGCCGATGAGCACCAATACCGCCACGCTGAACGCGCCGCAGTCTACCACCTGACAGCCGTGCCCCGGCGCGCGACCGGTAAAGTTGGCGGGCCGGAGGATATAGCGCTCCTCGTCCAGATAGGCGGCGATCTGAGGCTTGCCGAAGGTGTGGTTGCCCAGGGTGATCACGTCCGCGCCGGCGGCAAACAGGGCCTCCGCCTGCGCCTTCGTCAGGCCGCTGCCGGAGATGTTCTCCCCATTGACCACGGTAAAGCGCACGTCATGCTCCTTTTTGAATGCCCGCAGCTTCTTTTCCAGCAGCTGCAGGCCCGTTTCGCTGGCCACATCGCCCAGTGCCAGAACCTTGTATTCCACGGAATATGCCTCCTTGCTCAGTCGTTCCAGCCGATGATCCTGATCAGCTGACGATTGGTATAGTAATACGCGGACGCGGGGAAATTCCGCAAATCCGCCGTGTTGGAGCAGAGCAGATAGTCCACCACATTGCCGCTTTCATCCGTAATGGTGTCCAGAATAACGGTGGTATGGTTAGCCGGCTCGTCCACACCCATGGTGATGATATCGCCGGTCTCACCGCTGAAATAGGGCGCGTCCGCCACAGCCACCAAACCGCTTACACGGGGTGCCGCCACATAGTCCCGGAAGGACCCCACATTGACCCAGGGCAGCGTGGTCTGGCTGGCGCTGTACCAGTACCAGCCCGTCTCATAGCCACCGTTCGTGTCCATGGGAATACCGCCGGCAGCCAGCACCTGGGAGCCGAAGTTCATGCAGTTCCCGCCGTAGTCGTCGTAAGCCATGAAGGCCGGATTACGCTTGCCCACCCAGGTGAGCATATAAGCCCGGGCCGCGTCGCGGTCATAGGTGTGATCGGCAGCGGCTGTCACGCTCAGTCCCTCGCGGGGCAGGTCGCGGCGGACCTCTATGTAGTCGGTGATAGCGGGAAAATTCTTGTCCTGATGGGTAGTGCGGTCATAGTCGGCGCTGTAATAGGGATTGTCATCAGACCAGTGCTTCACGATGGACCAGTCGTCTCCCTCCCCCCGGAGGGTAAAGGTGTGCTTGATACCGAACTGCTCCGAGGGCAGGCCATTCAAGCCCTTGAAATAGACCACATTATTCTCCCGGAGCACCAGGTCCACGTCGCCCTCGGTCTCCTCGGAGGGTGTAATGGATACGCACCGGAGGGAGTAGCTGTATGAGGTCATGGTCAGGTCGATGGGCGAGAGCTTGCGGATGACGCACAGGCCGTGCCAGATATTCTTGTGGTAGAGCGTCTCCTCACTGTCGGCAAACAGCACGGCCGGGTCAATGACCCGCAGGTCGGCAACGGACTGGTAGTAACAGTCCATGAAATCCAGCAGCAGAAGTTCCTGCCCCACGGTCATGCCCTGGGCCGCCGCGCCACTAATGCGCTCAAAGTCGGCACTGACGGTCTGGGGTTCTCCGCCGGTCCAGGGCGCGCCGGTAGTGCGCTGCCAGACCTGCGTCTCGTCAACGTCAGCGGTCAGGTGCTGCTCCTCCGGCTCCTCCTGCTTCCCCTCCGGTGAGGTGTCGGTCGTGTCTCCGGTGATGGTAAAGCAGCCGGTCAGGCTCAGCAGCAGGGCCAGCAGCAGAAATAACAGCAGAAAACGCTTCATAGTATGTCCTCCATCGGGGGTCCGGTCGGTTTTTCTGTGTACTCGAAGACATTATAGCAAAAGAGGGGCCGCTTCGCAATGCGAAGCGGCCCCTGCAAACATTAAATTTTTATTTCGCGTACTCCACGACCTTCGTCTCACGCAGAACGTGGACCTTGATCTGACCGGGATATTCCAGCTCGCTTTCGATGCGCTTGGCCAGCTCACGGGCCAGGATGACCATCTCATCCTCGCTGACCTGCTCGGGCTTGACCATGACGCGGACCTCACGGCCGGCCTGGATGGCATAACTCTTCTCAACGCCGGGATAGCTGCCGGTGATCTCCTCCAGCTTTTCCAAACGTTTAATATAATTTTCCAGGTTCTCGCGCCGCGCACCCGGACGGGCCGCGGAAATGGCGTCCGCCGCCTGGACCAGGCAGGCCACCAGCGTGCGGCACTCCACGTCGCCGTGATGGGCCTGGATGGCATGGATGATGTCTTCCTTCTCGCGGTACTTGCGGGCGTATTCCACGCCCAGCGCCACATGGGTGCCCTCGAACTCATGGTCCAGGGCCTTGCCGATATCGTGCAGCAGGCCGGCGCGCTTGGCAGCCTGCACATCGGCGCCCAGCTCCGCGGCCATCATACCGGCGATATGGCTGACCTCGATAGAGTGCTGCAGCACGTTCTGGCCGTAGCTGGTGCGGTAGTGCAGCTTGCCCAGCAGCTTCTGCAGCTCCGGGTGCAGGCCGCGGACACCGGTCTCCAGCACGGCGCGCTCGCCCTCGGCGCGGATGACGCCGTCCACCTCGCGGCGGGCCTTCTCCACCATTTCTTCAATGTGGGTAGGGTGGATGCGGCCGTCGGCAATAAGCTTTTCCAGGGCCAGCCGCGCGATCTCGCGGCGGACCGGCTCGAAGCAGGAGACGGTGATGGCCTCCGGCGTGTCGTCGATGATCAGATCCGCGCCGGTAAGCGTCTCCAGTGTGCGGATGTTGCGGCCCTCGCGGCCAATGATGCGGCCCTTCATCTCGTCATTGGGCAGCGGCACCACGCTGACGGTGATCTCGGCCACGTGGTCGGCGGCGCAGCGCTGGATGGCGGTGGCCACGATCTCGCGGGCACGCTGGTCGGCCTCGTCCTTGGCGCGGGCCTCGATCTCCTTGATCTTCAGCGCCGTTTCGTGGGTGACCTCGGACTCCACCTGGGCGATCAGGTAATCCTTAGCCTGATCCGCCGTGAATCCGGAGATACGCTCCAGCATCTCCGTCTGGCTGCGCTTGATGAGTTTGATCTCCTCCTGCTCCTTGTCCAGAGCAGCGTGCTTCTGGGCCAGGGCCTCCTCTTTCTTCTCGATCATCTCGGTCTTGTGATCGAGATTCTCTTCCTTCTGCTGCAGGCGGCGTTCCTGCTTCTGCTGTTCGGCGCGGCGTTCCTTGACTTCCTTCTCGTACTCGCTGCGGTTCTTCAAAATCTCTTCTTTTGCTTCAAGGAGTGCTTCTCTCTTTTTGTTTTCAGAGCTCTTGATGGCCTCGTTGACGATACGCAGAGCTTCCTGCTCGGCGTCTTCGATCTTGCGCTGGTCGTTCTTTTCCTTGCGGCGGCGGATAAGCGTGCAGGCCGCAAAGCCCAGAACGAGGGCGACAGCGAACGAGAGGATGGCCACGATCCAGCCAGTTGTGGTCATGGTACATTCCTCCTATGTTGTTATTGGGTTTTTGCGTCGGCACAAAATATGGTGCCGGATGACAACCGGGGCGGAAAGGCTCCTATGCCCCGATAATGATCCTTTACTATATTAAACATATTATGGTCAACTGTCAAGGGCAAAGTAAACTTTTCTTTTGTCGTTTTTCAGGCAGGGCACCGTATCTGTTGGGTCACTGAATGAAATCGGCGTAAGCGTAACCCAGACGGCCTTGGTAACCCACCGTATACCATTCCTGGTAGCGACCGTAGACAGTGAGCTTTGCACCGTTGGGCAAGAGTGTGACTACCTCGGCCCGGGCGCCAGGGGCCGCACGAAGGTTCAGCGGACCTCCGCCCGGCGTCTGCACCGTGCCCTGCCAGGGTGTTATGGGTGTGACGAAAGGCAGGCCGAAGTACTCTGTCAGCGACAGCACCAAATTGGCGGCAATGGCCTGGATATTGTCCTCGATCCAGCGGGCATCAGCGGTGTTGTCGTGGTAGCCCAGCTCCAGCAGTACGGAGGGCATATAGGGCTGGCGGACCTCGCCCAGCGTGGTGGTGGCACGGGCATAGACCTTGTCCGGCATCGGATAGATGTCTTTCAAATTTTTCACAAAAATATCCGCCGCGCGGCGGCCATTAGCACTGGTGGGATAATAAAAAGCGATGACACCGCGGACGGCGCCCTCCTTGGTACCATCGGTGCTGCCGTTGGAGTGAAGCGCCAAATAAAAATCGTAACTTCCAGAATTTGCCAGGCGGATGGAGCTGGCGGCGGTCATGTCGGGGGTGTTGCGGGTAAAACGGATGGTGTTGGCCAAAAGATAGGGCTCCATGGCGTCGGCAATTTGGTTCATAAAGTACTCTTCTGAGCCGTTTCCGGTGATATATGGGTTATATTCCTGGGTAGATGGACTTAAAAAGATACGCGGCATGGCAGTTCCTCCTATACTTGTTCTGTGCGTTTTACTATACTTTGTCTGTACTTCAGCGATACTTTATTTATACATCGTATGGAAATATGCTTGTCTTTGTGCTATACTTAGGAGAAATTTTCCTGTACAAAAGGAGTAACCGCCATGAAAGCTGCCAGACCGTATCCCATCGTCACCATCACCCCCAAGGGGGAGCGCGCCATCGTGGACGGACACCCGTGGGTCTATGAGGGTGAGGTGGTGTCGATCAGCGGCACGCCGGAGGACGGCGGCCTTGTGGACGTGGTGTCGAAAAAGGGCAGCTGGCTGGGCTGTGGGTTCTATAACAGCGCGTCCAAAATACGGGTGCGGCTGGTGACGCGGAACGCCAACGACGACCCGGCGGGCGACGCCTTCTGGGAACGGCGGCTGCGCTACGCCTGGGACTACCGCAAAACGGTGATGGGCGAGACGGACAGCCGGTGCTGCCGCATCATCTTCGGGGAGGCGGACGGCTTTCCGGGGCTGACGGTGGACCGGTTCGAGCGCGTGCTGGTGGCCCAGGTACTGAGCCTGGGCATGGAACGCATCAAGAAACGGGTGCTGCCGCTGTTGGTACGCATCCTGCGGGAGGACGGGCAGGTCATCCGGGGCGTGTACGAGCGCAACGACGCGGCCCTCCGGACGCTGGAGGGCATGGCGCAGGGCAAGGGCTGGATGACGCTGCCCGGCGAGGCCGCGCCGGAGGGCACCGCCGAGGACATCACGGAGAACGGCATACGGTACACGGTGGACTTTGAGAACGGGCAGAAGACCGGCTTCTTCCTGGACCAGAAGTACAACCGGCTGGCGGTGGCGAAGCTGGCGAAGGGCAGGACGGTGCTGGACTGCTTCACCCACACCGGCTCCTTCGCCCTGAACGCCGCAAAGGGCGGGGCGAAGCGCGTGACCGCCGTGGACGTGTCGCAGTTCGCCGTGGACTGCGCGGCGGAGAACGCGCGGAAAAACGGGCTGGACGGCGTGATGGACTGCGTGTGCGCCAACGTGTTCGACCTGCTGCCGCAGCTGGCGGAGCAGCCGCGGAAATACGACTTCATCATACTGGACCCGCCGGCCTTCACCAAGAGCCGCAGGACCATACACAACGCCATGACCGGGTACAAGGAGATCAACTACCGGGCCATGAAGCTGCTGCCCCGGGGCGGATATCTGGCCACGTGCTCGTGCAGCCACTTCGCGTCGGAGGCGCTGTTCATCAAGATGCTGCGGGACGCCGCCCGGGACGCGGGGGTGCAGCTGCGGCAGATCGAAGCGCGGCAGCAGTGCGCCGACCACCCCATCCTGTGGGGCGTGGAGGAGACGAACTATCTGAAATTCTTTATTTTTCAGGTGGTGTGACGGGGTTTTTGTTGCCATCGCGGCAAACGTGTGGTATTCTGTCTTTTATGGTATGTATCTGAAAAGGAGGGCGCTCCTTGGGACGTTTACAGGATAAGCGGCTGTTTCTGCTGGACATGGACGGGACCATCTATCTGGACGACCGGCTGTTCGACGGGGTAACGGCCTTTCTCTCCCGCATACGGGAGAAGGGCGGACGGTATCTGTTTTTGACCAACAACTCCTCCAAAGGCGTGGAGGGCTATATAGAAAAGCTGAACGGCATGGGCATCGCCACCGGGCGGGAGGACTACCTGACCTCGGTGGACGCGGCCATCGACCTGCTGCGGAGACGGTATCCGGGACGCCGGTGCTACGTGCAGGGCACCCGGTCCTTTTATGACCAGCTGGCAGCGGCGGGGATACCCGTCACCTGTGACCGGGAGGACGGCGCGGAGATCCTGCTCAGCGGCTTTGACCGGGAGCTGACGTTTCAGAAGCTGGAGGACGCCTGCATATTGCTGAACCGGGGCGTCACCTGGCTGGCCACGAACCCGGACTGGGTGTGCCCCACCTGGTACGGCTCGGTACCGGACTGCGGCAGCGTATGCGAGATGCTGCACCGGGCCACCGGACGGGAGCCGGAGTTCATCGGCAAGCCCCGGCCCGCCATGGTGCAGCTGGCGCTGGAGCGGACCGGGTACCCGCCGGAGGCGGCGGTGCTGCTCGGCGACCGGCTGTACACGGACATCGCCTGCGCGGTGAACGCCGGGATCGACAGCGTTTTCGTGCTGTCCGGCGAGGGGACACGGGACGACATTGAAAGAGACGGCATACGCCCCACATGGGTGTACGACGATATCAACGCGGTATTCCGCGCGTGGGAGGAGACACCATGAAGCTGAATTACAAGCGCACCATTCTGGTCGGCTTTGCCTTTTTCCTGATCTGCGCCTTCTGGCAGGCCTATGACAACACAGTGCCGCTGATCCTGACCAACAAATTCGGCATGAGCCAGACCTGGTCCGGCGTCATTATGGCGATGGACAACGTGCTGGCGCTGTTCCTGCTGCCGCTGTTCGGGCACATCTCTGACAAGTGCACCCACCCGAGAGGGCGGCGGACGCCGTTCATCGTGGTGGGCACGCTGATCGCGGCGGTGGCGCTGATCGCGCTGTCCTTCGCGGACAACGCGCAGCTGAAGCGGCTGGACAAGGTATCCGCCATTGACGACCCGGCGGCGCTGACGGTCATCTATAACGAGCAGAAGGACGCCACGCTGCTGTCCCCCAGCGGCGAGAGCTTTATTCTGGGGCATAAATTCACGGAGGCGGAGTTCACCGCCATCCGCAGCCAGACCGTCAACGATGAGGGCAAGACCGTCACCGACCCGGCGTACACCAACTACGTGGTGCCGGCGCGGCAGGCCTGTGCCCGGGACGCGGCGGCGGCCAACCCCGGCGCGCTGGTGGTGTTCGTGGGGCTGCTGCTCATCATCCTGCTGAGCATGGCCACGTTCCGGTCGCCGGCGGTGGCGCTGATGCCCGACGTGACACCCAAGCCCCTGCGGTCCAAAGCCAACGCCGTCATCAACCTGATGGGCAGCGCCGGCGGCATCATCGTGCTGGCGCTGGGCATGGTGTTCGCCACGGCGTCGGTGAGCAACAGCATGATGAGCTACACCGGGTACTTCGGCGTCATCGCGGCGCTGATGCTCGCGGCGCTGGTGGTGTTCATGCTGACGGTGCGGGAGCCGGAGTGGGCAAAGGAGATGCAGGCGCAGTCCGTGGCCGCGGGCATTGAGGACGCGGAGGAGACGGCGCACCCCAACGAGGGACGGAAGCTGTCCGCTGACGAGGTGAAGAGCCTGCTGCTGATATTGCTGAGCATCGTGCTGTGGTTCTTCGGCTACAACGCCGTGACCAGCAAATACTCGGTATACGCCAGCAACATCCTGCACAAGGACTACAACCTGACGCTGATCATCGCCCAGGCGGCGGCCATCGCGGCCTATCTGCCGGTTGGCTTCATCGCCGGGAAGATCGGACGGAAGAAGACCATACTGGCCGGCGTGGTGATGCTGACCGTGGCCTTCGGCGTGGCCGGGTTCCTGACAGCGGACAGTCCCTCGGCGCTGATGAACGCCATGTTCGCCCTGGCGGGCATCGCCTGGGCCACCATCAACGTCAACTCCTTCCCCATGGTGGTGGAGCTGGCCTCCGGCGGCGACGTGGGCAAGTACACGGGCTTTTACTACACGGCGTCCATGGCGGCACAGGTGGCTACGCCCATGGTGTCGGGACTGCTGATGGACAAATTCGGAATGCACGTGCTGTTCCCCTACGCGGCGGTGTTCACGGCGCTGGCCTTTGTGACCATGCTGTTCGTGAAGCACGGCGACAGCAGGGAGGTGCCGAAGCAGACTGCCGCGGCGGGCACAGAGGACGCCGGGGCTATTGACAATACGGTGGAGGAGCTGACAAACGACTGATGAAAGCGATCATAATTATCATTATTGTACTGCTGGTGCTGTTCTGGCTGTATCTGCTGTGCCTGCGGTGCCGGCGGGGCAAGATGGACCAGGCGTATTTCCGGCAGTGGCGGTATGCCCACCGGGGCCTGCACGACAGAGAGAAGGGTATACCGGAGAACTCCATGGCGGCGTTCAAACGGGCGGCGGCCAACGGCTTCGGCGCAGAGCTGGACGTGCACCTGATGAAGGACGGCAAGCTGGCCGTGATCCACGATGCCTCCCTGCTGCGGACAGCGGGCGCGGACGTGGAGATCGAGGACCTGACCGCGGAGGCGCTGGACCAGTACCCGCTGGAGGGAACGGAGCAGAGGATCCCCCTGCTGGAGGAGGTGCTGCCGCTGTTCACGGACCGGGCACCGCTGATCGTGGAGCTGAAGGCAGAGCGCGGCAACGCCGAGGCGCTGGCCGCGGCGGCCAGCAGGGTGCTGAAGAAGTACAAGGGCGCGTACTGCGTGGAGTCCTTCGACCCCCGGTGCCTGATGTGGCTGTGGCAGAACGAGCCGGATATCCTGCGGGGACAGCTGAGCGAGGATTTCTCCGCCCACGGAGACGCGCAGCATCTGCCCGGCGGCATCCGCTGGATCCTGGCGAACCTGCTGCTGAACGTGCGGACACGGCCGGACTTCATCGCCTATCGGTTTGAGGACCGGGGCAATCTGTCCCTGCGGCTGTGCCGGGGCTTCTACAAGGTGCAGGAGGCCAGCTGGACCGTGCGGGACAGGGAGACTATGGAAAAGGCCGAGGCGGCCGGGAACCTGGTCATCTTTGAACATTTTGACCCCAGGGGGTAACGGACTATGCGCGTGATCACGGGAACTGCCAGAGGCAGGGTATTGAAGGAGCTGGAGGGGCTGGAGACACGGCCCACCACCGGCAAGGTGAAGGAGAGCCTGTTCTCCATCATACAATTCGACATCGAGGGACGGCGGGTGCTGGACCTGTTCGCCGGTACCGGACAGCTGGGCATCGAGGCCCTGAGCCGGGGCGCGGCGGAGTGCGTGTTCATCGACCGGCGGGCGGACGCGGTGCGGCTGATACAGGAAAATCTGGCGCTGTGCCGCCTGGCGGACAGGGCCAGGGTGCGGCAGGGGGACGCGCTGCCGTATCTGCGCAGCGGGGAGAAGTTCGACATCGTGTTCCTGGACCCGCCCTACGCCAGCGGGCTCTTGCAGCAGGCGCTGACGGATATCGCAGCGTTTGACATTTGCCGTGCACATGGTATAATCATAGCAGAGAGCGCGGTGGACACGGTGCTGCCGGAGATGCCCGCGCCCTATGCCCTGTATCGGGAGTACAGATACGGCAAGATCAAGCTGACGGTGTATCATCGCGGCGGAAATGAGGATACGGAATGAATATCGCCATTTACCCCGGCAGCTTTGACCCCATCACGCTGGGACATCTGGATATCATCCGCCGGGCGGCCCGGTGCTTTGACAAGGTGTGCGTGTGCGTGATGGTGAACTGCCAGAAGCAGCAGCCTATGTTCACGCCGGAGCGCCGGCTGGAGCTGATCCGCCAGTCCGTGGCGGACATCCCCAACGTGGAGGTGGAGAACTGGTCCGGGCTGCTGGCGGACTTCGTCCGCAGCAAGGACGCGCACATTCTGGTGAAGGGCGTGCGGAACTGCGCCGACTGGGAGCTGGAGGCCCAGATGGCGCGCATCAACGGCGGTATCTGTCCCGGGCTGGAGACGGTGCTGCTGCCCGCCAGTGCGGCGTATGAGCACTTCAGCTCCACCATGGTGCGGGAGATGATCCGCTACCACCAGCCATTGGAAAAGTATGTACCGGCGCCGGTCGCCGAGGAATTGATGCGGCAGCGGGGTTGAGCCTCCCGGCGCCGACAAAAAGAAAGGAACGGACCGCACTATGGAAGAGAAAGATGTACAGCGCCTGTTGGATATGCTCTACGGCATGATCGACGAGGCAAAAAGCGTGGCCTTCAGCTCTGACAAATGTATCATCGTCCGGGACGAGGCGCTGGATCTGCTGGATGAGATCCGGGCCAAGCTGCCTCTGGAGCTGAAAAAGGCCCAGGAGCTGATCGCCGCCCGCAGCGAGTATGTGGCCGGGGCCAAGAAGGAGGCGCAGGAGGTACTGCGTCAGGCGGAGCTGGACGCCCGCACCATCGTGTCCGAGAGCGAGACGCTGCAGCTGGCACGCCAGAAGAGCAGCGAGATCATCCGCCGGGCCGAGGACCGCAGCAAGGAGCTGTATCACGTGGCCAACACCTACACCGAGGACGCGCTGCGCCGCACCGAGGAGGCCATCCAGGCCGCGCTGACCGAGGTACAGGAGTCCCGGGCGCGGTTCCGGGCCGCCAGCAAGGAGCAGATGCAGGCCCAGCGCCAGCAGCTGAACGAGTCCGCCGCTGAAAAGAGCGAGGGCCAGCGCTGAGCGCTCCCCTCCCCCACACAGTATTTACGTTGACCGCCGCAGGCTCTGCCTGCGGCGGTCCGTCTTTTCGGACGGAAAGCGGGACCGGTCCCGACCGGCGGCAAACGCCGCTGCCGCCGCGGTGTCCAGCGGCAGTTATAGACTTTGTGGAAAATCTATAAAATCCACATAAATTTTTCTGCGATTTCCACAAGAAAGCCTCATCTTGTGTTAACAGTCTCCGGCGGGCACAAAATCTTGTGCCCGCCGGAGTTTTCCGTTTATGTCCATCGAACAAACGTTTTAAAAAGTGGTAAAATCTGGTAGAAAACCGGCGGAATATCCGGCTTTTGCCGTGGCGGTAGACATAATTTTTCCTTGCAATTTTGCCAGGGATTATGTATACTAACCTCGTTAGTGGTGAATTGTGGGGGCAATATCCACGTTTGTGGGGGATGTTCCCACGGTTTTCCACCGGGGGCTATTTTTTTCGGAAGGAGGCGGACCCATGACCGGTCAGTATGCACACACGATCGACGCCAAGGGGCGCCTCTTTATTCCCGCCGCGCTGCGGAAGGAGCTGGGCCAGACGTTCCACATCACTGTGGGACAGGACCGCTGCCTGTCGGTGTACTCCGACGAGAGCTGGGCGGCGTTTATGGACAAGCTGAAGGCGCTGTCCTACAACGAGGTAAAAAAGCTGCGGGCGCTGTTCGCCTACGCGGCGGACTGCGAGCCGGACGGCCAGGGACGCATCCTCATCCCCGCCAAGCTGCGGGAGTATGCGGGGCTGACCAGGGAGGTCGTGGTCATCGGCAGCTTTGACCGGGCGGAGATCTGGGACGCTGAACGCTGGGCCGCCGTGGAGAACGACGCCTTCGCCTCCGGCGAGCTGGAGAGCGCCATGGCGGAGATGGGTCTGTGAGCACCGTGACGCAGGAGAAGGACTACGGCCATGTGCCGGTGCTGCTGCACGAGTGCCTGGACGCGCTGGCCATCAAGCCCGACGGCATCTATGTGGACGGCACGCTGGGCCGGGCGGGTCACTCGCTGGAGATCGTAAAACGGCTGACCACCGGACGGCTCATCGGCATTGACCGGGATGAGACGGCTATTGCCGCCGCGCAGGAGCGTCTGGCGGACTACAGGGACCGGGTGACGCTGGTCCACAGCAATTTTGACCGCATCGGCGATATTCTCGCCGACTTGCACATAGACGGGGCGGACGGTATGCTGTTCGACCTGGGCGTTTCCTCCCCACAGCTGGACGACGCGGAACGGGGCTTCAGCTATATGCACGACGCGCCGCTGGATATGCGGATGGACCGGACGGCGTATCTCACCGCCCGGGAGGTGGTGAACAGCTGGAGTTATGAGGAGCTGCGGCGCATCCTGTTTGAGTACGGCGAGGAGCGCTACGCGCCGGCCATCGCCAAGCGGATCGTACAGCACCGGGAGCAGCAGCCTATCGAGACGACGCTGGAGTTGGTGGACATCATCAAGTCCGCTATGCCGCCACAGGCGCTGCGGGAGAAGCAGCACCCGGCCAAGCGGAGTTTTCAGGCCATACGCATCGCCGTCAACGGCGAACTGGACGCCCTGCCGCCCATGCTGGAGGCGGCCGCGGCGCACCTGAACACAGGCGGGCGGCTGGCGGTGATCTCCTTCCACTCGCTGGAGGACCGGATCATCAAGAAGACCTTGCAGGAGCTGGCCACCGGCTGCATCTGCCCGCCGGAGTTCCCGGTGTGCGTATGCGGCAGGAAGCCGAAGCTGAAGCTGGTGAGCCGGAAGCCCATCGTATCCGGCGAAGAGGAATTGGCACACAACCCCCGCGCACGCAGCGCCAAGCTGCGGGTGGCGGAGAAGGTATAACAGCAAAGCATCGGCGGAAAAGAACCACATCCGGCGAGTTATTTTTCGCCGAGACGCGGCGCAGACGTGCAGCCATACTTTGTGTATGGCAAGCGGCTGCAACAAAGTATCGGCGGAAAAGAGCCACATCCGGCGAGTTATTTTTCGCCGAGACGCGGCGCAGACGTGCAGCCATACTTTGTGTATGGCAAGCGGCTGCAACAAAGTATCGGCGGAAAAGAGCCGACGGAGAAAGGAGGGAGTTTTACATGGCCAACTATCGTCACGGCGCCACCTACGGCAGCCTGGCATATGATCTGGACGCGCTGGCGCGGGAAAAGCAGCTGGACGAGGCCGGAAAGCTCCCCCAGAAGAAGGTACGGCCGGCGCAGCCGGAGGTACAGCCGGTACAGCGGCGGCAGAGCGCGGCACGGGCCGCGGTGCGGCCCTCCCCTGTTCTGCTGCTGGGAACGGTGCTGGTGGTGGGCATGGTCATCGCGCTGATGCTGTGCTATGTGAAGCTGACCGGCATTTCCGATAATGTGTCCTCCATCAAGCGGGAGATCTCCGCCCTGGAGGAGGAGCACGTGGCGCTGCTGACGGCGTATGAGCGCACCTTCGATCTGGCCACCGTGAAGGCGGCGGCGGAGGCGGCGGGTATGTCCAAGCCCAGCAGCGGCCAGATACAGTACATCGACCTGTCCGGTGCGGACAGCGTGGAGGTATACGCCGCGGGCGGCGCGGCGGCGCTGAACGGCTTTACCGAAAAGGCAGAGTCGCTGTGGGCGTATGTACTGGAATATTTCCGCTGAGGGAAAGTATAGTATAAGCGCGAGGAGTAAGAAGGCGACTTCTTGCTCCTTGCTTGGTCTATAACAGCAGGGCGCGGCGGCGCCGGAGCAGGGTCCGACGGCAAAACAGGAGGCACTATCGTGGCAGAAAACCAAAATTCCAACCGAAAAAACGAGAACGTACGGCGGGCCAACCGGATCATTCAGACCCGATCCTTTGTACTGATGATCCTGATGGGCGTCGTGATGTTCGTGCTGCTGTTTTTCCGGCTGTTCGACCTGCAGATCACCCGGCATGAGGAATTGCAGGGCAAGGCTGTGAACCAGCAGACACGGCGGACGGTGGTAACGGCTAACCGGGGCACCATCTATGACGCCGGCGGCAACATTCTGGCGATCTCCTCCAGCGCGGAGACCATCATTCTCTCCCCGCTGGAGATCGACAACGCGGTGAACGACACGGAAGATCCCGTCAGCTGGACGAAGGAGTCGCTGGCGGCAGGGCTGGCGGAGATCCTGGGCAAGGACGCCTCGGCCATCCGGAAACGGATGGACAACGTGAAGTCCCAGTATGAGGTCATACAGCTGCGGGCGGACGAGGACACGGCGGCCAAGGTGCGCTCGTATGTGGACGAGAACAAGATCGCGGGCGTACACCTGGTGGCGGACACGAAGCGGTACTATCCCTACGGCTCGCTGGCGGCGCAGGTCATCGGCTTCGTGGGCGACGAGAACACGGGGCTGTATGGGCTGGAGGCCTATTACGAGAAGGAGCTGGAGGGGCAGAGCGGACTGGTCATCTCCTCCAAGGATCAGGCGGAGAACGATATGCTGTATACCTATGAGCAGTATTTCGCCGCCAAGAACGGCAGCGACCTGACGCTGACGCTGGACACCACCATCCAGTACTATCTGGAAAAGGGCATCGAGAGCATGGTGGATAAGTTCTCCGCCGCCAACGGTGCCAGCGGCATCGTGATGGACGCCAAGACCGGCGGCATACTGGCCATGGCGTCGTATCCCAACTACGATCTGAACGACTTTCTGACCGTCAGCGACCAGACGCTGCAGGAGCGTATCGAGCGCGGGGAGAGCACCGTGGCCGATATGCAGCTGCTGCAATGGCGCAACAAGGCGCTGAACGACACCTATGAGCCGGGCTCCACCTTCAAGATCCTGACCCTGTCTGCGGCGCTGGAGGAGGGCGTGGTGGATAAGACCACCACCGTCAACTGCGGCGGCAGCGTCAACATCTCCGGCTATACCATCCACTGCTCCAACAAGAACGGCCACGGCCTGCAAACACTGGTGCAGTCGGTGGGGAACTCCTGCAACCCGGCGTTCATCAACTACGGGCTGCGGATCGGCAGCGAGAAGTTCTACGAGTATATGCGGTCCTTCGGACTGATGAACACCACGGGCATCGACCTGGGCGGCGAGGCCGTGGGCGTGTTTGCCGCGGACAGCAGCTTCACCCAGCTGGATCTGGCCTGCTACGCCTTCGGCCAGAACTTCACCGTGACGCCCCTGGCGCTGATCGCGGCGCAGGCGGCCTGCATCAACGGCGGGTATCTGCACACACCGTATCTGGTGGAACGCATCACCGACAGCGACGGGAACGTGACCTATCGCCACGACGACACGCCGGTGCGGCAGGTCATCAGCGAGCAGACCTCCGCCACGGTGCGGGAGTGCCTGGAATACGTGGTGGCCAGCGGCACCGGCAAGAACGGTCAGGTGGCGGGCTACCGCATCGGCGGCAAGACCGGCACGGCCGATAAGGGCCAGACCGGCGACGTGGTGGTGTCGTTCCTGTGCTTCGCGCCGGCGGACGACCCGCAGGTCATTATGCTCATCACCATGGATACCCCCAGCCGCGCCACGGGGACCTACGTCTCCGGCGGCAACATGGTGGCACCCACCGCCAGCACCGTCATGGCGGAGATCCTGCCCTATCTGGGCGTGGAGCCCAGCTACTCCGCAGAGGAGCTGCTTGGCATGGACACCACGGTGCCCAACGTCATCGGCATGAGCGTGGAGGAGGCCAAGGCGAAGCTGAAGGACCGCGCGCTGAGCTATAAGATCGTGGGCGACGGCGAGACCATCACCGACCAGACGCCGGCCGGCGGCGCCATCATCCCCGGCAAGTCCAGCGTTATTCTGTACGTCGGCGAGGAGAAGTCCACGGACAAGTGCGTGGTGCCGCATCTCATCGGCAAGACGCCCTCAGAGGCCAACACCACCGCCACGGCGGCAGGGCTGCTGATACGATTCTCCGGCACCACGGGCAGCGAGTCCAGCTCCGTCCGGGTGCTGAGCCAGTCCATCGACGAGGGTACGGAGGTGGAGGCCGGCACGGTCATCACCGTGCAGCTGGGCGACACGTCCGTGACGGACTGACGCCACACGTTTTGCGCCCAACAGAGCACACGGTTCCCTTTTGTCCGCGGACGAAATGTGGTAGAATAGTGCGTATACCATTATGCACAGACGCAAAGGAGAGTTGATGATGAAACTGCGTGAGCTGTTGAACGGGCTGGATATTCTGGAAACAAACGCCGAGCTGGATAGCGACATCCGGGAGGTACGGTACGACTCGCGGCTGGTGGAATCGGGCGATCTGTTCATCGCCGTCACCGGCGCGGAGACGGACGGACATAAATATATTCCCATGGCACGGGAGAAGGGCGCTGCCTGCGTGCTGTGCGAGCGCGCGCCGGAGGACGGCGCGCCCTTCGTCCGGGTGGCGGACAGCCGCCGGGCGCTGGCGGTGGTGGGCGGCAATCGCTTCGATCACCCCGCACGGGAGATGACCATGATCGGCATCACCGGTACCAGCGGCAAGACCACCAGCACCTACCTCATCAAGAGCATTCTGGAACAGAAGGCCGGGGCCAAGGTGGGCCTGATCGGCACGATACAGAATATGATCGGCGACCGGGTGCTGCACACCGAGCGCACCACGCCGGAGTCCTTCGAGCTGCAGAAGCTGCTGCGGGAGATGGCCGACGCGGGCTGCACCCATGTGGTGATGGAGGTGTCCTCCCACGCACTGATGCTGGACCGGGTGTACGGCATACCCTTCGCGGTGGGCATTTACACCAACCTGAGCCGGGACCATCTGGACTTCCACAAGACCATGGAGGCCTATTGCGACGCCAAGGCGCTGCTGATGCGGCAGTGCGACGTGGGCATCTACAACGCCGACGACCCGTGGGCGGAACGGCTGATGGCCGATGCCACCTGCCCACGGCGTTTTTCCTACTCCGTGAACGGTCAGGCGGACCTGATGGCGAAGAACGTGGCGCTGGAGCCCGGCAGTGTGGATTTTGACGCGGAGGCGGACACGGAATGGTGCCACGTCCACGTGGGCATACCGGCGCTGTTCACCGTGTACAACACGCTGGACGCCATGGCCTGCTGCTGGAACCTGGGCGTGCCGCTGGCGGAGTGTGCCGACGCACTGGCGAAGAACCACGGCGTGAAGGGCCGGATGGAGATCATCCCTACGCCGGGAACGGGCTACACCGTGCTGAACGACTATGCCCACAAGCCGGACGCGCTGGAAAAGGTGCTGCAATCCGCCAAGTCCTTCGCCAAGGGGCGGGTGGTGGCGCTGTTCGGCTGCGGCGGCGACCGGGATAAGACGAAGCGGCCCGTGATGGGTGAGATCGGCGCAAGGCTGGCAGACTTTGTCATCGTCACCAGCGACAACCCCCGGACGGAGAAGCCGGAGGCCATTATCGACGACATCCTGGTGGGACTGAAGGGCTATGACACACCCTATACGGTGATCCCCGACCGGGTGGCCGCCATTCACTACGCCATGGACCACGCCCAGCCGGGCGACGTGATCGTACTGGCCGGCAAGGGCCACGAGGATTACCAGGAGATCGACCACAAGCACTATCCCATGGATGAACGGGTCATCGTGGCCGAGCACCTGAAGGAAACGCAGAAATAAAGAAAAGACCTCCGCGCGGCGCGGAGGGAAGGAGCAAGATAGTATGGGAATTATGGAGATCGTGCTGCCTGTCGCGGTATGCTTTATCGTCACCGCCATCGCAGGCAAGCTGCTGATACCGGCGCTGGTAAAGCTGAAGGCGGGACAGTCCATCAAGGAGATCGGGCCCTCCTGGCATATGACGAAGCAGGGCACCCCCACCATGGGCGGGCTGATGTTCATCATCGGCATCGGCCTCACCATCGTCGTGTTGGGCTGGCAGCGGATGATGGCCGGCAGCTTCGTACACCTGTATGTGTACCTGTTCGCGCTGGTATTCGGCGCTATCGGATATATCGACGACTATCAGAAGGTGAAGCACCACCAGAACACCGGCCTGACCGCGCCGCAGAAGTTTATTTTGCAGCTGGCGGCGGCGGTGGCGTTCCTGTGCCTGATGCGGTACGAGGGGATGCTGAGCCCCAACCTGTATATTCCCTTCTGGAACACCCACATCGTGCTGCCGTGGATCGTGTATCTGGTGTTCGCGGCCTTTGTGATCGTGGGCACCGTCAACGCCGTGAATATCACGGACGGTCTGGATGGACTGAGCAGCAGTGTGACCGTGCCGGTGGGTCTGTTCTTCCTGGTGATGGCGGTGATCTGGCCCGGCTTCGAGCAGCTGGGGCTGTTCTCCGGCGCACTGGTGGGCGGTCTGCTGGGGTTCCTGCTGTACAACCACTATCCGGCCAAGGTGTTCATGGGCGATACGGGGTCGCTGTTTCTGGGCGGCGCCGTGGCGGCGCTGGCCTTCGCCTATGATATGCCGCTGGTGCTGATCCTGGTGGGCATCGTGTATATCTGCGAGACACTGAGCGACATTATCCAGGTGGGCTATTTCAAACTGACCCACGGCAAGCGCATCTTCAAGATGGCGCCGCTGCACCATCACTTCGAGATGTGCGGCTGGAAGGAGACCAAGGTGGTGGCGGTGTTCACCGCCGTCAGTGTCATAGGCTGCGTCATCGCCTATCTGGCCGTGTGCCAGCGCTTCAGCTTCTAAGGCTTCGCACTATTTTCACAGGGAAGGAGGGAGACTATGACACGGGAGGAACAGCGCGCCCGGAAGGCCCAGCAGGAACGGATGCGGCAGGTGGAGCGCCGGCATAAGGAAGCCGCCCGCGGGCAGATGGATCTCCCCTTCCTGATCCTGACGCTGCTGCTGACGGTCATCGGCCTGATCATGCTGTTTTCCGCCAGCTTTCCCCGGGCCTATTACGACACCGGGGACGGCACCTACTACTTCAAGCGGCAGGCCGCCTTCGCGGCGCTGGGTCTTGTGGCCATGTTCATCGTCAGCAAGATCAACTATCAGCGCTGGCGCGGCGCGGGACGGCTGCTGGTGGGGCTTGCGCTGTTTCTGCTGATACTGGTCATCATCCCCCACAACCCGCTGGCCATCACCTCCAACAACGCCACCCGATGGCTGGGCATCAAGGGCGTGTTCCAGTTCCAGCCGTCTGAGATCGCCAAGTTAGCGGTCATCGTGTACTTCTCCGACACCATCTCCAAAAAGCGGGAGAAGATGCTGACGTGGCGGCAGGGCATACTGCCCTATGTGGCGCTGCTGGCGGTCATCGGCGTGCTGATGATGCTGGAGCCCCACCTGTCGGGCACCGTTCTGATCTTCGCCACCGGCGCGGTGCTGATGATCGTGGGCGGCATACAGGGCTGGCTGGTGGCGGTGGGCGTCGGCGGCGTCAGCGCGCTGGGCTTTCTGTTCATCAAGCTGGCGGAGGCTGGCGTCATCAAGTACGGCGCGGCGCGCATCGAGATGTGGCATAACCCTTGGGAGGACTACTATGGCGACGGCTACCAGCTGGCGCAGAGCCTGATCACCATCGGCTCCGGCGGCCTGCTGGGCGTGGGCCTGGGCCGGGGACGGCAGAAGTTCCTGTACCTGCCGGAGCAGTACAACGACTTCATCTTTTCCGTGATCTGCGAGGAGCTGGGACTGATCGGCGCATGCGTTATCATGCTGATCTTCTCCATGCTGATCCTCCGGGGCTTCTGGATCGCGCTCCACGCCCGGGACCGCTTCGGCGCGCTGCTGACGGTGGGCGTGATGACCCACCTGGCCTTGCAGACATTTCTGAACATCGCCGTGGTGTCGGGCTTCGTGCCCACCACGGGCATCTCCCTCCCCTTCTTCAGCTACGGCGGCACGGCGCTGTGTTTGCAGCTGGTGGAGATGGGCATCGTGCTGAGCGTATCGCGGCAGATACCGGCGGCACGGGCGGGATAAAAGCACAGGATTTGACAACATTCCGTATTTTATTGCAGGAAAACTACTATTAGTATCAAAATATAGAGGTCGGACCGCCGCGGCGGTTCCAGGGAGCAGCAGAATGAGAGTGATATTTACCTGCGGCGGCACCGCGGGACACGTGAACCCGGCCCTTGCGTTGGCGGGGTATATGAAGGAGAAAGATCCGGAGACGGCCGTGCTGTTCGTGGGCACGCCCACGGGCATGGAGCGCGAGCTGGTGGCCAAGGCGGGGTACGACTACGCCGCGGTGGAGGTCAGCAGCTTTCAGCGGAAGCTGAATGCGGCGGGCATACGCCACAACCTGCACACGGTGCGGGTGCTGGCGTCCTCCGGACGGCAGGCGCGGGCCATCCTGCGGGATTTCAAGCCCGACCTGGTGGTGGGCACCGGCGGCTACGCCAGCTATCCCATGGTGAAGGCGGCGGCCAGGGCACACCTCCCCACGGCGGTGCACGAGAGCAACATGGTGCCCGGCCTGACCACGAAGCTGCTGGAAAACTACGCCGACGTCATCATGGTGGGCTTTGAGGACTGCCGGCAGCACTACAAGCACCCGGAGCGCATCGCCGTCACCGGGACGCCGGTGCGGGGGGATTTCTTCCGGCTGAGCCGGGAGGAGGCCCGGAAAAAGCTGGGCTTTGACGACGAGGCACCCCTTGTGGTATCCTTTTGGGGAAGCCTGGGCGCCAGCCACATGAACGAGTGCATGGTGGACTTCTTCCGCCGGGAGGACGCAGAGGGCTATCCCTTCCGCCACATCCACGCGGTGGGCAAGGGCGGCTGGGAGGCCATGGAGCAGAAGCTGCGGGAGCTGGGCCTGCCCAAGTCCGACCGACTGGACGTGCGGCAGTACATCTATGACATGGATGTGGTGATGGCGGCGGCGGACGTGGTGCTGTGCCGCGCCGGGGCCTCCACCATCAGTGAGCTGACGGCGCTGGGCAAGCCCACGGTGATGGTGCCGTCACCCTACGTCACCAACAACCATCAGGAGAAGAACGCGCGGCTGCTGGAAAAGCACGGCGGCGCGGTGGTCATCACGGAGCCGGAGAGCACCGGCGGCGGGCTGTACGACGCCGTGAGCGCCATTCTCTCCGATAATGAAAAACGCATCTCCATGGCCCGAGCCATGAAGGAGCTGGGTATCCCCGACGCCACGGCGCGCATCTATGACACGGTCATGGCGCTGGTGCGGAAGTAAGGGAGTCACCCCTCTCCCCTGTCCGTTCATACAATGGCATAGCTGTTGGATGGACGGGAAAGGGAGGGCACATGAGGTATATCACCATAGAGGGCGGCACGCCGCTGCGGGGCGAGGTGGCGGTGCAGGGCGCGAAAAACAGCGTACTGCCCATTCTGGCCGCCACGCTGCTCAGCGGGGATGTGTGCCGCATTGAGGGCTGTCCGCACCTGAGCGATGTGGACTCGGCGGCGGATATCCTGCGGTACTTAGGCTGCGCTGTGCAGTGGGACGGAGACGACCTGCTGGTGGACAGCACCACACTGACGCGGTGCGACATACCCCAGACGCTGATGCGGCGGATGCGGTCGTCCGTGATCTTTCTGGGGGCGATACTGGCGCGGTGCGGCTGGGCGGAGTTGAGCTATCCCGGCGGGTGCGAGCTGGGGCCGCGGCCCATCGACCTGCACCTGGCGGCCCTGCGGGCGCTGGGGGCGGATATCGACGATGCGGGCGGGACCCTGCGGTGCCGGGCGCGGAAGCTGACCGGCTGCCAGATCGTGCTGGCCACGCCCAGCGTGGGCGCCACGGAGAACGCCATGCTGGCGGCCTGCGGCGCGGAGGGCGAGACGGTGATCTGCAATGCGGCACGGGAACCGGAGATCGCGGACTTACAGGCCTTTTTGTGCGCCATGGGCGCGGAGGTGCGGGGCGCGGGCGGCTCGGTCATCACGGTGTCGCCGAGACGCAAGCTGCACGGGTGCGTGCACCGGGTGATACCGGACCGGATCGTAGCGGCCACCTATCTGTGCGCGGCGGCAGCCGCCGGCGGAGAGGTCACGCTGCGGAACGCGGAGCACCGGCACCTGGCTGCGGTGACCACGGTATTGGACCAGGCGGGCTGCGGCGTCCGCTGCGGCGAGGGGTACATACAGTTGGTGCGGACAGGGCCGCTGCGGGCCGTGCCGCCGGTGCGGACGGCGCCGTATCCGGGGTTCCCCACCGACTGCCAGGCCATACTGATGGCGGCGCTGCTGCAGGCGCAGGGCACCACGGTGTTTGTGGAGAACATCTTTCAGAGCCGGTACCGGCACGTGCCGGAGCTGGCACGCATGGGCGCGGACATCCGGACCGAGGGGCGGGTGGCAGTGGTGTGCGGCACGGAACGGCTGCGCGGCACGGAGGTCGTGGCCACCGACCTGCGGGGTGGGGCGGCGCTGGCGGTGGCCGGGCTGGCCGCCGAGGGCGTGACCACGGTGCAGGGCATCGGCCACATCCAGCGGGGCTACGCGGACCTGGCCGGGGACCTGCGGGCGCTGGGCGCCCGGATCACAGAGCAATAGACGAGACAGCAGAAACAGCGGAGGAGCACGGACGATGGCAAGGCGCAGACGGTACAACCATAAGCGGCGGAGAGGAAGCCTGAGCTTCCTCTACAAGCTGCTGGCTTTTGTGCTGATCTGCACCGCCATCTCTCTGGCTCTGACGCTGTTTTTCCGTATACGCAGCATCGAGGTCAGCGGCAATGACCGCTATACCCGGCAGGAGATCATCGACGCGGCGGGCGTCAGCGAGGGGGACAATATGTTCCTGATGAACAAGTACAGCGCGGCGGAGCGCATCCGCAAGGCGCTGCCGTATATCGAGACGGTGCAGTTCCGGCGGTCGCTGCCGGACGGGCTTTCCATCATCGTGACGGAGTGCGCGGACCCGGCGGCTATCGTGCAGGACGGGAAAGCGTACCTGCTGTGCGACACGGGGAACATCGTGGACGAGGTAACGCCCGCTGCCGCGAAGCAGCGGATGCAGATAAAGGGCCTGACGCTGACAGACCCGGCGGTGGGTCAGCCGGCAAAGGCGGCGGAGGGACAGGAGCTGACACTGGAGCAGCTGCTGACGCTCATGCAGGCGCTGGACCAGCGCGGCATGACGGCGGACGTATCGCTGCTGGATATGAGCGACCCGGCACAGCTGACGCTGCGGTATCTGGGACGGTTCGACGTGCAGCTGCCCCGGGAGGCCGACTACGGCTACAAGCTGGACTATCTGATGGCCGTGGTGGAGAAGCTGGAGGTCAACGAAAAGGGCGTTATCAATATGATGCAGGAGGGGAAGGCACGGTTCATTCCGGAGTGATGCCGCGCGTACCGCACCGCATCGGGGACGCTGCGTAGGTGCTTCATGCTCCCGGCACAAAACTTTTTCGGTAAATTAAGTGCTTACACTTGACGCTTGCGCCAATTCGTAATACAATACAAGATATAGCATTTACCAGGAGATAATCCGTCATTTTCATACAAATTATGGCAGGAGGAGCAGACATGGCTTTTGGATTGGAAACCGGCCCGGAGAACGTTGTCAGCATCAAGGTCGTGGGCGTAGGCGGCGGCGGAAACAACGTGGTCAACCGCATGGTACGCAGTGGCGCGCAGGGCGTTGATTTTGTCGCAGTCAACACAGACAAGCAGGCGCTGAATGCCTCCAGCGCTACCTATAAAATTCAGATCGGCGAGAAGCTGACCGGCGGTAAGGGTGCGGGTTCCAACCCGGATGTGGGCCGCAAGGCCGCGGAGGAGAGCCGCAACCAGATGGCCAAGGCGCTGGAAAACACCGACATGGTGTTCATCACCGCCGGCATGGGCGGCGGCACCGGCACCGGCGCGGCACCCGTGGTGGCTGAGATCGCCCGGGAGGCGGGCATTCTGACCGTGGGCGTGGTGACCAAGCCCTTCGGCTTTGAGGGACGCCGCCGCATGACCCAGGCGGAACAGGGCATTGAGGAGCTGCGGAGCAAGGTGGACTCGCTGGTCATCATTCCCAACGAGCGTCTGAAATACGCCACCGACCAGAAGATCACCTTTGCCAACGCCTTTGAGATCGCGGACGACGTGCTGCGCCAGGCGGTGCAGTCCATCTCTGACCTGATCCGCGACACCGGGTTCATCAACCTGGACTTCGCGGACGTGACCGCCATTATGAAGGACGCAGGTCTGGCCCACATGGGCGTGGGCCGCGCGGCCGGCAAGGGCAAGGCCGAGGAGGCCGCCAAGATGGCCATTTCCTCCCCCCTGCTGGAGACCTCTATCAACGGTGCACGGGGCGTGCTGATCAACGTCACCGGCTCCATGGACATCGGTCTGGAGGAGGTGGAGCAGGCCGCCACGCTGGTGCAGCAGGCGGTGCATCCCGACGCGCTGACTATCTTCGGCGCCGCCTTCGACGAGACGCTGGACGATGAGATCCGCGTGACCGTCATCGCCACGGGCTTTGACGAGGCGCAGCAGGCCGCCAATGCTGCTGCTGTGACCCAGCCCGCACAGACGGAGAACAGCGGCGCGCCCCAGCCCCTGGACGAGGTGAAGGGCGAGCAGGGTCAGGACGAGATGGACAAGTCCTTCGACGAGATCCTGCGGATATTCAATAAGGATAAGTTCTGAGAAACAGGCCCCCCGGCTTCGCCGGAGGGCCTGTCTATATAGAGCAAATAGCCTCCCCCACAGGGGAGGCTTTTGTATCACCATTGTGCAAGGTCAACGGGAACGACGACCTCTTTATCCATGCCGGAGAAGAGCAGGTAAGTCTCCTCCGTAAGCTCCTCCATCGGCGACAGGTCATACGTGCATATGAACACATTGTCGTCGGTGTCTGAAACGACAACATCCTCGGGATAGCACCAGTTTTCAAAGCCGTCATCGTCCACCCAGATAAGGTCGGGGAAGGTCTGGTAGTCCCCCTCCTCCACCACATGGGCCAGCAGGGACAGGTTCTCGTGGTCCAGCTCGGTATAGGTCACCACGAAGGCACCGCCCTCCAAGGTGAAGCATTCGCCCATCTCCGCATACTCCCGCACCGCGGCTTCGATCTCCTCGGCGGGTGCTACCTGCCCCCAACCGTAGTCGGGCATCGGCTCATTGCGGTCAAAGATGTCACCGGACACGCCGCGCAGCGTGTTGATGAGCACGATGACAATAGACACGGCGATCACGGCCCCTATGGCGCCGGAAGCGGCATTCTTCTTCGGTACGTGCCACTGGATATGGGGTCGGGGACGGCGGGTCTGGTTTTCATAGCAAACCTTCTCTTCGTGGCACTCCTTCTGCTCGTAGCAGACCTTCTCCTGTTCGGCGTAGTGGACGTCGCCGCCGGCGTCCACCCACTCCCGGCGGGGCGGGCGGTTATAGGCGCCGCACTTGGGGCAGAAGCCCTCACGGGAATCATAGGTCTTGCCGCAGGCCTTGCAGCGGATGGCAGGCATAGGCGGTCCTCCCTTCTGTGTTCTCACCGCCATTATACAGGAGAAGCGGCGGAATGTCTATCACCTTTCGGTTGCGGCGGAAAAAAGGCGGGAAACCTGAAGTTGCACCGCGCGGACGCGCCCACCCCGTCGGGGTGGGCGCATCTGCTTATTCCACTAAGCCGTATTTGATCTTGATGCGGTCCAGCTTCTCCAGCATGGGCTCCGCCAGCACCAGCAGGAAGAAAACTGTGGCTGCGGCGTGGACGCAGTCCATGGGAAAGCCGGTGACATAGTAGGCGGCGATGACCTTCCACTCCAGCGTGCGGGCATAGAGCAGGGCGGAGACGGGGTTCATGATGCCGCCGTAGATGAGCACGGCGGAGATGGCCCCGAACACGCACAGGGCGGCGCGGCTGCGGCGCAGCCAGCCCCGGCGGAACAACACCCCCGCCAGGAAGCCGATGATGCCCATGGCGAACATCTGGAAGGGCGTCCAGGGGCCCTGGGAGAACAGAACGTTGCTGGCCAGCATGGTCATGGCGCCCACCAGGAAGCCGGTCTCGCCGCCCAGGGCCACGCCGGAGATGATGGTCAGAGCCAGGACGGGCTTGAACTGGGGCAGCATGAAGAAGGCGGCGCGGCCCGCCACGCCCAGGGCGCAGAGGGAGGCCACCAGCACCAGCTCACGGGCCTGCGGCTTCCGTCCCTCGAACACCAGGAAGAAGGGCACCATGCATTCCAGCAGCACGGCGAAGGCGATGGGGTAGTAGGCAGTGTTGCCCAGGTAGAAAAAGCCCAGATACAGCGTGGCGGGGATGCACAGCAATATCAGCACCGCCGCCAGGCGGGTGCGGTGGGAGAGCTTCCGCTTCTGCACCGGGGTCTGGAGCAGCGTCAGGGGCTTGGAGCGCCGGCCGATGGCGGCGATGCAGCCGAAGAGCAGGGCGATGAACAGGCCGTAAAGTCCCAGGGCCTGCCAGCCGGCCTGGGAGAGCGTGCCGCCGCCCACCAGGGCGGTGAGGTCGGTGTGCTTGGCCGCCAGCCAGAAGATCGCCAGTGCACCCGCACCGCATACGGCGGCGATGGTCCTGCGCCACCAGGGGAGCTTTTTCGGCTTCCAGGCGGTGGACTCCTCCGCCACCGGAGGCAGAGGCTGCCAGGCGGCAGGCACCTCCGGCTGGGGCGGGACGGTCCCACCGATGACCGCGATCACGTCCTCCGGCGTGACGGCACAGGGGCAGAAGTCCCGGGCCATACGGTTAGCGGAGGTGGTATAGAAGCTGTTGCCGGAGAAGAAGTCACGGGGTGTGCCCTCCGCGACGATGCTGCCGTCGAAAAACAGGGCGCAGCGGTGGGCATACCGGGCACAGAAGGCCACGTCGTGGCTGACCATCACCACTGTCGTGCCGGCGGCGGTCAGCGCGGAAAGAATAGCGGCAAAGGACTGCTTGAAGGCGGCGTCCAGGCCCTTAGTAGGCTCGTCCAGCAGCAGGATATCCGGCTGGTGCAGCAGCACCTTACCCAGGGCGGCCCGCTGCTGCTCGCCGCCGGAGAGGTCATAGGGATGACGGTCCAGCAGCTCGGTCAGGCGGCAAAGGGCCGTCACCTGTTCTACCCGGCGGTCACGTTGGTCTTTGGGGAGGTCCGTGCCGTCAAAGGACTCGTAGAGGTCCTGACGGACCGTGTTTTTCACGAACAGAGCCTGCGGGTCCTGGGGCAGAACGCCGATGCGGCCCATGTGGGTCACGGTGCCCCGCTGGGGCGTCAGCGCGCCGGACAGCAGGCCCAGGGTGGTGGACTTGCCCGCGCCGTTACCGCCCAGCAGGGCCAGCAGCTCACCCCGGCGAGCCTGAAGGTCCAGACCGCGGACCACGTCCGGCTGGTCCGGCTCATAGCGGAACCAGAGACCCGCGCCGGCAAGGGCGGTATCCCCGGCGGGATGCACCGGCTCCGGCGGCAGCGGGCACAGGGGGTGTTCATCGCACCAGCCGGACAGGAAATCGCGGCCCTCGCGGACGGTGATGGGGCAGGGCGCGTCGCTGTCCACCCCGGCCCAGATACGGACGGCGGCGGGCATGGCCAGGAACATATCGTGGCCGCGGCCCCGCAGGGAACGGCACACCGCCTCCGGCGCGCCGGCACAGAGGAGATGGCCGCCGTCCAGCACGGCGGCGTGGGTGGCCAGGGGCAATGCCTCCTCGAGACGGTGCTCCGTCAGGAGGACGGTGATGCCCAGCTCGCGGTTCAGGCGGCCCACAGTCTGCAAAAAGTCGGCAGCGGCAATGGGGTCCAGCTGGCTGGTGGGCTCGTCCAGTATCAGCAGACGGGGTTGGAGCACCATGACCGAGGCCAGGGCCAGCAGCTGCTTCTGGCCGCCGGAGAGCTCGTCCACTTTCCTATGGAACCAGTCCTGGATGCCGAAGAAGGAGGCCATCTCCGCCACGCGGCGACGGATGGAGGGCGTGTCGCAGCCAAGGCTCTCCAGTCCGAAGGCCAGCTCATGCCAGACCTTGTCGGTGACGGTCTGCTCCTCCGGAGACTGGAGGACGAAGCCGATATCAGCGGCCTGCCGATGGGGCGGCAGGTCATCCAGCGGCTGACCGTCGAAGAGGATACGGCCCTCGGCCGCACCGTGGGGGCGCAGGGCGGGCTTCAGCTGGCGGAGAAGCGTGGTCTTGCCGCAGCCGGAGGCGCCGCAGAGGACCCAGAACTCGCCCTGACGGACCGTGAGGGACACATCCGCCAGCGCGGGGCAGGGCTGCTGGGGATAGGTGAAGCCAAAATGCTCCAAACGCAGCAGTTCAGGCACGGGGTATCCCTCCCTTCCGGACGAGATAGCGGCGCTGGGACAGGGCGTCCAGCAGCACCGGCGTAAAGCAGAGCAGGCCGTAAACGGCGAAAAAGCTGGCCGTCAGCGGTGTGACGGGGCCGCTGAGCAGCATGGGGTAATACTGAAAGCGCAGGCCGCCGGCCAGACCGCCGCCCAGCAGATACAGGCCGCAAAAGGCCAGCCAGAGGGCGACGGCACCGTCACGCCGGTCAAAGCGGTAGAGGGAGAAGGATGTCCTCCCCGGCAGGCCATAGCCCCGGCAGCGCATACTATCGGCGGTGATGAGGCCGCTTTCCAGGCTCCAGGTGACAACGATGGAGAACACACGAAGGGCGCTTCTGACGCGCCGGGCTGGGGCGCCGGTCTGGGTATCACGGCCCAGATGCCGCTGGGCCTGCGCCACGGCACGGAGCCGCCGGACAAAGCGGGGTACAAAGCGGAGGATCATGCTCAGCAGCAGGGACAGCGCCGGGATGACGCGGCCAAAGAGGTACACCACCTTGTCCGAGGTGATGACATCGGTGACGCAGACGAACCACAGCGCCACGGCGCTGAGCATGGCGCCGGCGGCCAGACCGTAGAGCAGGCTCTCCAGCGTCAGGGGATTGCCGGAGGGCAGGTAGGCCAGAATGGTGACGCCCTGGTGGACAAAGGCCGGGTTCAGGGCCGCCGCCAGGAGGGCCATGGGCAGCAGCCACAGCAGGTGGCGGCGCAGGCCCTTGTCGCCCAGCAGACGGGCAACATACCACCCGCCGCCCAGCGTCGACAGAACCAGGCACACCGGGTGCATCAGCAGCATCGCGCAGGCGATGACCAGGGCGAAATAGGCAAAGCTCACCGCCGGATGGCAAGTGCGCAGCGTATCGTCCATGGGATCACCTCCTGCATACATGATGTCTTAACTTTTTGATTATACCCTGCCGCCAGGGGATACGTCAATCCTGCGTGCGGAAAAAGGGCGGCAAAAGCCGCCCTTTTGTCAGCCCATGTAGGTATTGCCCACGTCTGCACCCATATTACAGGTGTAGAGCCACTGGATGTTCTCGCCGCCGGAGAGCGTATAGCTGTCCGCGCCATAGCTGGGGAAGGTTCCCCCCACACAGTACATCCAGCCGGAGCTCCTGCCCACATTTTTTTCGAACAGGCCGTTGATACCCCTGACATAGTTGCCGCTGGAGCTCACCGGGATACCCGCGTCGCCGCAGGCCCGCTTCAGTACGGACATGACAGACTCACCCTCGGTGATGGTCACCGTGGCGGACAGGATCACGCCGTCGGCGGGAATGATATCCTTCACGCCGTCGGAGCACTTGTCCATATTATTGAGCACCGTGGCACAGGAGATGTACAGCGATACGGACGCCGCCGGCGCCGGGTCAGGTGCAGGCGTGGGATCGGGGCCCGGCACAGCGGGCTGCTGCGCCTGCTCCTGCTGTTTCTTCTCTTCTTCCAGCCGCTTCTGCTCCTCCAGGCGCTTGGCTTCCTCCTGCTTTTTGGTGTCCTCCTCGGTCTTTTTGGCTTCACCAGCCGGCTTCTGCTCGTCAGACTTCTTGTCGTCTGCGGTCTTATCCTTAGTCTTTGCCGCGTCCTGCTTGCCGTCAGCCTTGGTGGTGCCCGTTTCAGCTGTGTCGTTCTTCCTGATGTCCGTGGTCTGCTCCTGCGTTGCCGTGGGAATGTTGCCGGGGGCGTACGATACGGTCTTTTTTCCGCAGGCGGCGCAGGTCAGCAGCAGGGACAGCGCCAGCGCCAACAGCCAAAATCGGTGGTTTTTCTTCATATCTCTCATTCCTCATAAAAGCGCCATACGCAGAGGCGCTTTCGCGCCCCTGCGTCGGCTGTTCTGTTGTTACTTGGAAACGCGCTTCTTCCGGGTCAGCACCACAACGGCTGCCGCCGCCAGGACCGCGCTGCCCAGCCACAGCACCATCTGACTGTCGTCCGCCGTGTTGGCAGAGTCGGTCTTGCCGCTGTCGGCCGTACCGCTTCCGCCGTAGTAGTACCCGGAGGACACCGTCTCATAGGAGACGATAGCGAACGCGGAGGCCTTGTCCGTCTGGAAGGTCAGGACATAATTGCCCTTGGTGCCGCCCAGCGTAGCGGACAGCTCGGCAGTGGTCACATTGCCGCTGCTATCCGTGTGGCTGCGCACCACGCAGACGTGCTTGCCCTGAAGGGCCGCGTACAGCTCGTCGGTGATGGGGATGGTCACGGTGACGCTGTGGGGCAGCTCGATAAGCTGCGCCACGGTCTTGATCTCGTTCCCTTCCGTCTTGACCAGCGCCACAGTCACGTCTACGACCTTCTCCAACTGCGCGTTCTTGCGGGATTTGTCGCCGCGCAGGGCGTCCAGCTTCTCGGCCAGCTTGTTCAGCTCCTTCTTAACCTCGTCACCGGCCGTCTTGGCCGCCTCGGTCAGGGCGCTCTTGCCGCCGTCGGCGGCCTTCTGCTCGTTGGTGAGCTGGAGCGTATCCGTCACGGTCACGGTGATTGCACCGTCGCTCACTGCTGCCTTGATGTCCGCCAACTTCTCATCCGTAACAGGTTTGTCGGTCTTGATGGTCAGGCCGCCGCCTGTGACGATCGTGTTGTCCTTGCTGTCCACCTTGATGTCATCGCCTTTGACGTTGGCCATCGGGTTCTTGACGCCGCAGACGGTGCAGACGCCGTTGACGTAGGTGTGCTTGCCGGTGGCGGGAATGGTCGCGCCAGCTGTGATGACAATGCCGCAGCGCTTGCAGTAGGTATCCGCCTCATGGCCGGAGGCGTAGCAGGTGGCCGCCACCGCCGCACGGGTGGCCTCATCGTGGCCCAGGGCCGCGATGACCCAGCTGTCCTTGGCGATCTCAGTTTTTCCCGCCGCGTCGCTGAAATACTTGTGGCAGCGAGAGCAGGTCCAATAGGCACTGTTGCCTGCCTCGGTGCAGGTAGCAGCCTTGCCCGCCGTGGCAGTCATACTGTGCCCCAGAGACGGGACGATCATCGTCTCCTCCGTGCCGCAAACGCTGCACTTACGGGTGCTGATACCGCTTTCGGTGCAGGTGGCCGCCTTGGTCACCGTCCACGCGCCGAAATTGTGGCCCGTCGCGGGAACAGACTTTTCCTCCACGGCGCCGCAAATGGAGCAGATCCGGCGGCTGACGCCGTCCTTGGTGCAGGTGGCGGCCACGGTCACTTGCCACTCGCCGAAGCGATGGGCGCAGGCGGCGTCGGTCATATCGTAGAGGGCGTTGGCCTTCTCAGTAAAGCGCGCATAGGCGGCCATGGCGCAAAGCGCCTGCTCCGTGGCCATCTCGTTGACGGCCTTGTCTGCGAACTGATGCTTAAAGCCGCCGTTCTCCGCCACGCGGTACTGCAGGAGGTTCCCCAGCACGCTCAGGGTCTTCCCCTCCACGGTCTTGGTAAAGCGCGCGTCCGTGTTGGCATCCAAATTCAGGGCGGAAAGGGCGATGACCACCTGCGCGCAGCTCTCGGAGGAGTCGTAGCCGCTTCGATACTTGCCGGAGAGCCAGTTGAGGGCTTTCTCCACGGCCGTGTTCACGGTTTCATTGCCGCCGTCCTTATAGTAGGGTGCCAGCGCCTGCAGCGCCATGGCGGTCATGTCCACGTCGCCGACGGGTTTTGTGTCGGCGCTGGCTCTCCAGCTGCCGTCTTCGTTCTGCTGTGCAAGAACAGCCTGCACCAGCCAGGAGGTGTCGGAGGTGTAATTGCGGCTGTTGAGCGCCAGCAGACCCATGACGAGGCCGTTGATATCCGTGTTACTGGTATCGGTGACCTGCATGATATCCTTGTTCTGCAGCGCCTTCAGCAGGTTTTCGCCGCCCACGTTGGCGGGGTCCTTGCCGATGGCGGTAAGAGCCAGGGCAATACGCTCATTGTCGGTGATGACGGGGGTGTTTTTATCATCGGGAGCCCGGAGGATGCCGTCAGAGCCGATGTTCGCCTTTACATAGGCCACGACCTTCTCATAATAGGCCGCGATATATGCCTCGGACAGAGGCACCTTGGCGCGAGCCTGTCCCAGTACCGCCCACTCGCCGAAGAGATAGCTGACGACCGGGGCGCTCACCGCGCTTTGGATATACGCCTTGGCGCCGGCATACGCCTCATCGAAGCCGGGCACTTCCGCACCGGGCACGGCGGGATCCGTCGGATCCAGCGGGATATAGGTGTCGGTAAAGAACAGGCGCAGGGTGTCGCCGTCCTTGAGATAGGTGTTGTCCAGCGTGGTCTTGGGCAAGGTCTCGGTGCCGCCCTGTAAGGTGAGGCCGAACATCCAGCCGGAGGACTTACCGTCGCCCTTCTCCTTGAGGGTGTGGCCCGCCGCATCGGTGATGCTCTTGATGTAGGCGCCGCTGCCGGTATAGGTGTACTTGGCACTGTCAAGGCACGCCTTCACAGCGTCCCAAGCGGTGGGATCCTCGTTGGCCTTGCCGGTGAAGGTAAAGCCGGAGATTCCCGTGAAAGTATGGCCGTTCTTGTTGTAGCCGTCCACCTTGACCTTCACGGTGAGGGTCTGATTTTCGTTGGGGTCATTCTGCCCCGTGGTACCGGGCACCGTCAGGTCGATCTGGATGGGCTGCTTGTAGAATTGGGCAAAGTTCTTGTAGCGTTCCTTGCTCTCCTCGGTGCCGTTGATGCCGAACTTTTCCCAATACTGGGCGTACTTGGTGTAGGTCAGGACGCTGTCCAGCGTAACTGTCGTATTGTACTCCGGCTGGTGTACACGCAGCAGCTCATTCTCGATGACGGAGGGTCGGGAGGATCGGAAGCAGCGGTACTTCTCCGTATCGAGCCAGCCGGGGATATCGTCGGCCTCGATGCCGTCGAAGGTCATATTCACCGTGCCGCGGACGTATTTCAGCGTGCCGTCCTCGTTTTTGCAGATCTCCGCGAAGGGATACAGGTCGGAGGTGACCTTGGTCTTAACCGTATTCTTGTTCTTGATACCGTCCCAGTAGGCGTCCTCGGTCCGCGCCGCCGTCATAAAGTCGGCAGCGTCATCCAACTCCTGCTGGGTAAAAGGCTGAATGGTGAAGCTGAACTCCTGCCGCGCCAGCAGAAGGCCAGAGCTGCGGGTGGTGATGGTCACCACATACTTCGCCTCCACCGGCTTCTCACCGGGCAGTGGGCGGTAGACCATGGCGTGATACCCGTTGAAGTCCAGCACATCCGGGGTGAGGCTCACCATCGTGACCTTCTGGTTATAACTGTCGCTCATGATGCCCTTTTCCTCCAGAAGAGCGGGTCTGGGCATCTGCATATCGTCGCTGACGGCGGTCAAGTCCACGGGCTTTGTCTTGTCCACAAAGTCGCGCAGGAGCCCCTGATACTTCTCCGCCAGAGCGTTTTGCATCTCGCTGGTCACGCTGCTGTCGAAGGGCGCAACGGTGGCGTCAAAGAACACATCGGCATAGACCTCCACGCCGTTGTCGCCGGTGATGTGCGCCAGCGTGTAGTCATCGAAGGCGTCATAGGTCACGCGGGCGATCAGCCGGAACTTGCCGGCCTTCTCGGGCAGCGGCGTGCCGTCGGCGGGCTGCAGGGGGCGGTTGACGGTTCCCACGCCGGTGCCGTTGGTGATGTAGAGCCACTCGGTGTTCCGGGTGCCCCACTGCACCTTCACATCATAGCGTCCCGCAATGCTGGAGGGAAGCGTGAGGTTGGAGGTGATGCGGTCGTTCACGGTGTAGAGCGTCCAGCCCGCCACCTCGCTTTGGGTGGCCCCGTTGGTGTTCTCGCCGCGGATGAGTTCCCAGTTCAGGGACCCGGCGGCGCTCTCCAGCAGTTTCTGCACCGCGTCGGCGCTGCGCCCCACGGTGGCACGGAGGGTGATCTCCTTGGTGACCCCGGCATAGGTGATGTTGAACTTCAACCCCGTGTACTGCACGGTCTGGCGGGCGGTGCCGTCGCCGGTGAAGTAGGTGATTTTGCCGTTGTCGGCAATGTACTGTACCTTGGTACCGTCAAAGCCGTTGGCCTTGGCGCTGCCGTTGACATAGGTGATCTCGGAGTTGTCCGCCACATCCGCATAGCCCTGCTCTGCCAGCAGGCGGCGGAAGGCTTGGGTGATGTTGGTTTCATCATAGAGCCCCACGCCTTCCAGAGGCTGCACGGCGGTATTCTTGCGCGTGAACTCGGCGGCAATGTCCTCCAGCGTCTGCGCCTTTTCCGCCTTCTCGGACCAGAGGCACAGCGTGAAGGTCTTGACCTTCGTAGCAGCGCCGCTTTGGAGAGTGGCGGTGAGGGTCACCGTGACCTTATCCGCCGCAGGCGCGGTGAGCGCGCCGGTGGCGGTGTTCACCAGAGCGTTATCCGCCGTCCATGCGAGGGAAACGGTCTTCTCTCCACTGCCCTCCACGGGAACGGTGACGCTCGCGGGCAGGGTCAGGAAGCCGGTATAGGTCTGCGCGATCTCCTCTTCCTCCTCCGGGTCGCTGCTCACCGGGGTAAGGCCGCGGAGCTGATAGACGCCGGTGGCATCGGCCTTCAGAAGGTCTGCATTCTCGGCATCGAGCCCCAGTTCCTTATAGAAGTGCTTTTGCAGGGCGTTCAGGAAGTAGTCGTGCAGGTCCGTGACCGCTTCGCCGGGCTCTTCGATGCCGTATTTCTCACAGAGGTCGGCCTTATCGTTATAGTCCGTAAGGTCATAGAATCCCAGCACAGTCTCGGCGTACCAGTCGGCCTTGGCTTTCTTGGCGGCGTCGGCGGCGCTCATGCCGCGAAGTTCCAAGGCGTTGGCGGCGGCGGCAGCGGCCTTGAGGTCGGCATTGTCCACGGGGGTGCCGCCCTGCCAGGGCAGCACCGGGAAGCCGCCGTTGCTGTTGCCGCTGTCAAGGTGCATCCCCATCTCCGCCGCAAATTCCGGGGTGCGCATATAGTCCGCGGTGCGGGCAGTCATACCGCTGGTGGTGCCATCCGCCGCGGCCTGTGGTGCGACGGTGTCCAGATAAGCGCAGTTGGTGATGGTGGCGCCGGAGTTCACCTTGCCTACCACCGCACCGAAGCTGCTTTCCGGACCGGTGACAGCACCTACAGTGTAGCAGTCTTTCATAACAGCATTACTGCGCGCACAGCCGACAAGTCCGCCAAATCCGCCAGCGCTAACACTCTTTGCGTTAGTGTGGACGTTCCCCGCAAAATAGCAGTTCTCTACGGTACCGTAAGTATAACCCACGATACCTCCCGCGCCATTTTGCACCGCATACCGGGAGTACTTGAACAGAATATCCGCTGTGCTCACACAGCCACTAATGACATTGCCTGCCACACCATGACCAACAATACCGCCAACACCAAAGATCGTGTCATTGCCGCCTTTGATGTAACCACTGACGAGGCAGTTTTCAATCCGGCCTTCACTCTTATCCGCAATACCTCCGACATTACTTGTACCGTCAATGGCGCAATCCACACACAAACTCTTGACAGTTCCATTGGCGCTCAAATAATAGACTAATCCGCCAGTTCCTGCCAAACCACTAACGGTGTGACTATCGCCGTCCAACGTGCCGGCAAACTTATTACTGTCGGTGCCGATGGCCGTCCAAGTCTTGCCGTTGAGGTTGATGTTGGCGGTGAGCTTGCCGCTGATGGTCGTGCCGCCCTTGTTGACCGCATCGGCAAACCACGCCAGCTTCGCGGCGGTATCGATCAGGTAGACACCGCTCTTGTCCTGCGTGGGCGCGGTCTTGGTCGTGCCGTCCCAGCCCGCACCGGCATAGGTCAGTGTTACCGTGATGGTGTCGTTTTTGGCAGCGGTAAAGCTGCCGCTGACCGTGATATAGTCCGCCTTGGTGACGGTATAGGCATAGGTCTCGCCGAGGTAGACGATGTATGCGCCGTTCTCGTCTGCTGCGATCGGGCCGCCCACGGGGTGGGTCAGCGTAACAGACGCATCCGCCGGATCAGCTACAAACTTCACCTGGTACGCCGTCAGGGCAGTGAGGGCCACATCCTTGGACACGTCCCCGCCTTCAACCTTGATGGTTCCTGTCTTAGTCTCATAGCCGTACTTGCTGACGGTATAGGTGTAGGTACCCGCGGCAACGGTGTATGCGCCGTTTTTGCCGGTGATCTCCGCGCCGCTACGGTCCTTCAGCACCACCGTTGCACCGTCGGGAGTTTTAAGGGTGAGGGTATAGAACGGAACTGCTGCAAAATTCTTCAGGGCTGCGTAATAGTAACTGGTATAACCATCATAACTAATGGTCAGCACATCACCCTGCGTAAGCTCCACTGAAAAATCTTTCCAAGAAGTTTCGCTGTAAGCACGCTTGACTTGTGTACTGTTCTTCTTTATGGTGAAATAATAGTATTCATCCGGCTCATCATAATACCAGTCGCCTTCCACATACCCTGCCGCATTGGCGATATAGCTGAACGACAGCTTCACATTCTTTGTAGCTGTGAGAGCCAGTGTGGTCGTTTCTGTGGTCTTGAGATAGGAGTCCTTGCCAGCACCCTCTATGGTAAATTTCCCCTTGTCACCGCTGACGGTAATACCCTGGCAATTGGCAAAGAAATCCTCAAATATCGCCTTTTTTGCCAGCGTCACTGTGATATTCACCTTATCGCCATTCACAGAGAATATACCGCCGGCATTATCGCAGCCATCGCAGGCAACTGTATAAGCGTAGCTGCCATTGGACAGACTGCAGCCTGTACCATCACCGGTATATACCGCCTTACCGTTGGTTTTGACGGTCACTGTCGGATCCGCCGTGATCCCTGCGGGGCGCGAGATATCAAACGCCACGGAATAGGCCGCAGATTTGGTCAGCGGCACCGTCTTTGCCACATCTGCAGCAACATTGATCGTTTCCGTAACAGTGTCATACCCATAAGCCGACACCGTGTAGGTATACTCACCTGCAGAAACGATGTATACACCATTCGTACCTTTAAGTTCTGCGCCTGTGCTGTCCTTCAGTGCAACGACCGCATCAGCCTCTTCAGGCTCCGCTGTCAACTTCACCTCATACAGGGACGAAACTGTGAAATCCTTGAGCTTGACATAGTAATCACCTGAGACATACGTCTTTATAAGATTCAGTCTCAGCGTATCGCCCTTTTTCAGATCAATGGTAAAGTCCTTCCACTGAGTACTCCCCCATGACCGCATCTCTGGATTATAGCTGTTGTTTTTTACGATCGTAAGAGCTGCGTAAGAAGAATCATAATTGCAGCCCCAATACTTAAAGCTAAGCGTCACATTGGCCTTTGCCTTCAGCGTAATCGTAGATGTACTGCTTGTATTTCCTTGAACCGGATTGCTGGAGCGCAGGCAAAGGCCGTCGCTGTCGGTCATGTCCACCACATAAGGATAGGTGGCATCATTCGTCACCTCAACACTGTTAACAATACCAGCGAAGAAGTCATCAAACTCAGGCTTCTTAATGACCTCGATCTCAATGGAATCCGTTTTTTCCTTGTAGGTCACAGTCACCGTCTGCTTTCCCGGCGCGGTGTTGTCAAATCCCTCCACCGTGAAACCCTTGGTGATGACCTCGCTACTGTTATCGTCATAGGTAACTGTAACACTGAGCTCCAGTTCATCGCCGGTATAGCACGTCGTTTTAGCCGACTTTACGGAAATAGACACGACGTTCTTTTCCACCACTGGCTCCGGGTCCTTCAGCGTAGGATAGCCGCCCCCATTGTACTGGAATGCGCTGCCAAGGGTGGCGGCAAACTCCGCAGACTGCATCTCGGCGGAGGATTTGGTACCAGAGTTGCTAATCTTAACAGTTGACGGTACCAGCGCCGTTACGGTTTCACTCGGCGCATAGCAGTTAACAATACGGCATGGCTCGTCCGAAGAATAGGAACTGGATGATACCGCTATTATTGCACCGTTCGTTTCAACGGAACCAACAGTATAGCAGTTCTCCACCAGAACGCCCTTCGTTCCTCTACCGAGTATGCCTGCGCCATCACTTATATCCCCCTGATTATAGCAATTCCTTATTATGTGAGTTCCTACAACATTTCCTGCAATGCCGCCAACTTGCTTTCTTGTACCACTCACACTTCCCATATTCGCGCAGGAAGAAATCGTAACAAAGCCACTGCCGGGTTCACTATAGCCAAGAATACCACCAGCACCTTTTCCCCCCTTGATGCTCGCTGTATTTTTGCAGTTCTCAATAGTTACATTGCCATCCGCAGTACCCGCGATACCACCCACATTGTTTACTTTGCCGGAAATACTGCCTGCGGTGATCACATTCTTCACCACGGCGCCGCCCGCCAGTTTGCTGAACAGGCCGACATTGGCCGTAGAAGCGGTGATATCCAGCGTCACGGTGTGGCCGTTGCCGTCAAAGGTGCCGATAAAGTCGTAGGCATACGGCTCAGTGACAATGATATCCTTCGTCAGCGTATAGCTGCCGCTGGCGTCCATCGCCGCAAACTCCTTCGCGGAGCTGACAGTTCCTTCCGCCAGCGCCAGCGCCGCGCCGCCGCTGCGGGTCATTTGGGGCGCAGGCGTTTCCGGAGCAGGCTCCTGCTGCTCCTGCGTCTCCTCATTCCCGGCAGGGACGGTGTTCTCCGTGTCCACCGGAGCTATCTGTTCCTGCTGGGTCTGCTGCTCCTGATCCGCGGCCAGCGTGTCGGCCAACACGGAGGTGGGCAGCAGGCTGACGACCATCACGACGGTCAGCAGCCAGCTTATGACTCTCTTCTTCATGTCTCTTTCTCCTTTATGTAAATTTTTTGTCGACGTGAGGGGGTGGGCGGGGATGCGGCAACATCCCCGCCCCACTTATGGAAAAGCACGCGGCCAATGGCCGCCTCAGCTTGACAAAGGGGACTTGTCTGCACAGTTTCACGGTGCAGATGGAAAGCGCACGGCGCCTCAGCTTGACAGTCGAGTTTTCCGCACCGCTTCGCTGTGTATGGCAGCGTGTCAGCCTGGCAAGGGAAATGTTTTTCATGCAGGGCATGAAAAACGGGACAGAGTGCACTCTGTCCCGCGAAAATGAAACGCTGCCCGGCGCAAAGCCGGACAGCGAACGCAATAGATACGACCCCTGCACCACGGAAAGACGTCGCCGCCCCCGCCGCCCGCCCAAAAGGGCCGGCCGCGAAAAAGGCGGTGCAAAAAACACCGACCTCCCGTCCAGGAGGTCAGCGTGGTACATCTACATGGTGGTACAAGATTCCCGCACACGGAGAGCGCGCCCGCTGCAACTTTGTCCTACACAATGCAATTCTCCTGGCTCGCGCCGTGGGGGGGCAGACATCCCTCCTCGTTTGCAGCCTACCTTCTCATGGGCTTACCCACAATGGCGGACTTTCGTCCCGGCGGCTTACGCCGCTTCGGTGCATCCTTGCGCTCACAGTACCGGTCGTGCGGGGTTTGGCTACCCCTTTCCTTCTATGCCGACGCCTGGCCCGTGGTGGGCTGTACGGCCGCCGGCGACATTGGATCAACAGACTGTTTATTTACTTGTCAGCGACATTATATTACAGGAATTGGCCGTTGTCAACCCTCCTCCCTACCCCAATGCCACGTCCAGGATCATCATTACGGTAAAGCCCGCGGCAAAGGCCAGCGCCCCCGGGCCGGAATCGCCGCGCGTGGGCAGCAGCTCGGCGGCCACCACATAGAGCATAGCCCCGGCGGCAAAGCCAAGCAGCCAGGGCAGCGCCGGAACGATGAGCGCCGCCGCCAGCACCGTCACGCCGGCGGCCAGGGGCTCCACCGCGCCGGAGAGCACACCGCCCAGAAAGGCTCTTCCCTTTCCTGCGCCGGCGGTACGCAGGGGCAGGGCCACAATGGCGCCCTCCGGCACATTCTGGATGGCGATGGCCAGCGCCAGCGTAAACGCCGCAGCGGGCGCGGCGGCTCCTGCCGCCACACATCCGGCATAGGCCGCACCCACCGCCATCCCCTCCGGGATGTTGTGCAGCGTCACCGCCAGAAGGGTCATGGTGGTGGAACGGTCGGTAACAGCCTCCGGCAGCAGTCGCTCCAGCAGCCGCAGGAACAGCACCCCCAGCCAGAAACCGCCCGCCGCCGGAAGGAAGGACCAGCGGCCCATGTCCGCCCAGTCGATAGCGGGCAGCAGCAGGCTCCACACCGAGGCAGCGGTCATCACCCCGGCGGCGAAGCCCTCCAGCACGCGGCGCAGAACGGCGGAGGGCGCTCTTCGCAGGCAGAATACGCACGCCGCACCCAGCGACGTGCCCCAGAAGGGGAGCAATATCCCCTGAAGGACAGATGATTGCATAGACACTCCCTTTTCCGTATCCGTAGTATGCGGAGCCGGGCGACTCCGTACAGTCTATCCTACGCAGCGGGAAACGAAAGGTGAAAAGACAAGGGTCCCCGCCGAAACGGGAGCCTTTGGGAAAATACAAAGTCATCCAAAATGCTAAGATAAGGCGGGAGCGCCCGAAGGGTGCTCCCGCTGCGCGGCTTATTGCTTTATGAGAGATGCAGCTTCACTGTACCGGCAGCTCCACTGCAATAGTAGTGCCCTCATCTGAACTCTCCTCTACCCGGACGCAGCCGCCGTGGAGATCGGCGATCTCCCACACCAGCGAAAGTCCCAGCCCCACGCCGCCGTACTCCCGGCTGCGGGACTTGTCCACCCGGAAGAAGGGCTGGAAGATGCTCCGCTGAAATTCCTCCGGGATGCCGCAGCCGGTGTCGGAAACGCGGAGCAAGAGCTTTTCCGTCTCCTGTGTGACAGAAACCCGCACCGAGCCGCCCTGCCGGTTGTACTTGACGGCGTTCTCCGTCAGGTTGAAGATCAGCCGATAGATCAGCGCGTCGCTGCCGGTCATAACGCCGTCGCCCTCCGCTTTTAGCGTGACACCGCGCTTTTCTGCCAGCGGGGCGAGGTCTGTGAAGATCTCCTCAATCATTGGGATAAGCTGAATCTGCTCGTTCCGCGCCACCTGCTGCAAATTGCTCATTTCCAGCAGCGTTTTGGTCATCTGCGTCAGCCTCTCCGTCTGCTCCCGCAAAAGCAGGAGAAACTCCGCCGTCTCCGGCAGCACATCGGTGTGCTCTGCGGAAAACAGCTCCAGCTGCGCCTGCATCAGCGCAAGCGGCGTGCGCAGCTCGTGGGCGGCATTGCCGGTAAACTGCCGCTGGGCGGTAAAGGCGTTGTTCAACCGCTCCAGCATCTGGTTGAAGGAGTGGCTAAGCTGCCGGAATTCCGGCAGCACGTCCTCATCGATCCTCACATCCGCTAGATTGTTCAGCTGCACCTTCTCTACCTGAGAGGCGAAGCTGTGCAGGGGCTTGAGGGCTCGCCCGCTGACGAAATAGGCCAAAATTCCGCTGAGCAGTGTCACTATAGCCGTGATATACCAGTTGGTGGTGCGGAAGCGTCCCTGCGCCCCATCGACAACGATGGTCAGCTCCTCGCTGGGCGCAACGAGCTGCGGGTCAAAGCTTGCCGCGCCGCCATCATTCAGGATCACTGTGCCGCCGCCCTGTAAGCTGTCTGCAATGGTGTCCATATAGTACACACCGGAGGAGCACAGCAGCAAATTCATGGCCACGCAGGTGATGCCGATGAGCAGGACGGACATCAGTGTGATGCGCCACTGCAGGGAAAGCCGCTTCATTCTTCGTCCCCTCCCATCAGATAGCCCTCGCCGATGCGGTTGCGGACAGGGTCGTAGCCCAACGCGGTGCGCAGCTTCTTCCGCAGGGCGGAGATGTGGACGCGGATGGAGTTGCTGAAGCTGTCCACGCTGTTGTCCCAGACGTGATCCATCAGCTCCTCCTGACTCACAGGCCGCCCCTGATGCGCCATCAGGTATTCCAGGATCCCCGTCTCCTTGCGGGTCAGCGTCAGGGGCTGCCCGTTGGCGGAAACTGCCCGCGCACGGGCATCAAAGGTGAGCTGCCCGCAGCGCAGCACCACATCCTGCTGGGTAAACTGCCTCAGGGTCAGGCTGCGGATGCGCGCCTCCAGCTCCGCCAGATGGAAGGGCTTTGCCAGATAGTCATTGGCGCCGGCATCCAGACCCGTCACCTTATCCTCCACCTCGCCGCGAGCCGAGAGGATCAGCACAGGTGTCTCTCTGTCGGTCTGCCGCAGGGTGCGCAGCACCGTCATTCCGTCCTTTTTCGGCAGGTTCAGATCCAGCAGCACCAGATCGTACCGCTCCGTTTCCAGCAGCTCCAGCGCCTTCTCGCCGTCGTAGCAGCAATCCACGCTGTAGGCCGACCGCCGCAGGCTGCGGGCGACGGTGTCGCACAGGGCGCGCTCGTCCTCTACAATCAAAAGGTGCATAGTTGCCTCCTTAATGAACAGGTTGTCTCCTATTATAGCAGAGCCGGATAAAATTTGTGTTAAATTTCTGTTCTTAACAAAGATTTTAACCCGCCTGCGCTATGATAGGCCGCAGAAACAGGAAAGGGTGATCAAAATGAGTCACAGGAAGAAGGCAGCAGCGCAGGTCACGCTGCTGCTGGCGGGAGCCGCCATGCTGTGCTTCGGCGTCTGGCGGGGCGAGGCCGCCACGGTGCTGAGCAAAGCGATCAAATTATGTCTGGAGTGTGTGGGCATTGGATAAGAAGAATACTTCGGGCGTGTCCCATCTTTTGGCCCGTTTTCGGGGCTGGATACAGGCGGGGGCGGCCTTATTGACCAACCTGCACCTGCCGAACTTTCTCAAGGGCGGCTTGTATCAGGGCGCGGGCAAGACCGTCTGCGTGCCGGGGCTGAACTGCTACTCCTGCCCGGCAGCCTCCGGCGCCTGTCCCATCGGGGCGTTTCAGGCGGTGGTGGGGTCCTCCAAGTTCAGCTTCTCCTATTATATCACAGGCTTTCTCATTCTGCTGGGCGTGCTGCTGGGGCGTTTCATCTGCGGCTTCCTGTGTCCCTTCGGCTGGTTTCAGGAGCTGCTGCATAAGATCCCCACGAAGAAGCTCTCAACAAAAAAGCTCAAGCCCCTGACGTACCTCAAGTACGCCGTGCTGCTGGTGATGGTCTTCCTGCTGCCGGCGTTTCTCGTCAACGACGTAGGCATGGGTGACCCCTTCTTCTGTAAGTATCTCTGCCCCCAGGGCGTGCTGGAGGGGGCCATCCCACTGTCCCTTGCCAATTCCGGCATCCGGGCGGCGCTGGGCAGCCTGTTTACCTGGAAATTCAGCATCCTGCTGGCAGTGATCGTGCTGAGTATCGTATTTTACCGGCCCTTCTGCAAGTGGCTGTGCCCGCTGGGTGCGTTTTACGCGCTGTTTAACAGGGTGTCCCTGTTCCAGATGAAGGTGGATAGGAACAAATGCGTCTCCTGCGGAAAATGCGCCAAGGCCTGCAAAATGGATGTGGACGTGACAAAAACGCCCAACCACACCGAGTGCATCCGCTGTGGGATGTGCATCCGCGCCTGTCCCACCAACGCCGTCAGCTTCCGCTACGGCTTTGGAGACGGCAAAAAAGAACCTGTAGAACCTGCAAATACATTAAAAACGGAGGAAACAAAATGAACGTAAAGAAAATCATCACACTAATGCTGGCGCTGGTGCTGGCCGCCGGTATGGTCGCCTGTGGCACAAAGCCCGCAGAGGACACAGACGGCAATGATGGCAGTGAAGAGGCAAAAGCGCTGTACGAGCAGCTGATGGCGCAGGAAAATGCCATCCTGTCGGAAAACACAGCTCTTTGGGAAAAGGTCTTTATGGCAGCCGATAAGGGCATGGCCATGATAGAGGACGGCGGCAACTACGGCGATTTTCTGCTCAAGACCATCGAGAATGCCAAGGATCAGTTCACCGAGGAGGAGCTGACGCTGCTCACCGGCGAGGCCACCAAGATCAAGGATATTGAGAACCAGCGGGCGGAGCTGGAGACGAAGTATCCCTGGCTGTCAGAGACGCCTGATGGTGATGACAATACGAGCGTCCCGGCGGGCAGCGATATGACCACGCCGCCTGACGATGGCAGTATGCAGAAGTTTCCCGCCTTTGAGGGCAAGGATCTGGACGGTAACACGGTGAAGAGCAGCGAGCTGTTCGCCAAAAACGCCGTCACCGTTGTGAATTTTTGGTTTACCACCTGCAACCCCTGCGTAGGGGAGCTTGCCGAGCTGGACGCGCTGAACAAGGAGCTTGCGGAGAAGGGCGGCGCCCTCATCGGCGTCAACACCTTCACGCTGGACGGCAACGAGACGGCCATTTCCGAGGCCAAGGATGTGCTTGCCAAGAAGGGCGCGACCTATCAGAACGTGTATTTCGCTTCCGACGGTGAGGCGGGAAAGTTCACCACCAATATCTTTGCCTATCCCACCACCTATGTGGTTGACAGGAACGGCAACATCGTGGGCGACCCCATCGTGGGTGCGATCACGGAAAAGAAGCAGGCGGAGGCACTGCAAGCCCAAATCAGCAAGGCTCTATCCGCCGATATGGGCTGACAAACAGACTTGTAGATATCTCCTGTACCTGTTTGTGGTCTGATTTCAGATACATATCAGCAGAAAAAAACGGGACGGCTGTTCTTTTGAGGAACAGCCGTCTTTTTCTGGGAAGACAGCGAATGGGGCGCGGGGCTATTTGCCCGCGCCCCTAAAGGTGCTTTTTGTTGAGGTGAGGTTACACTTCGTCCGTTCTCCTCTGCCCCAAAAGCCAGGCTGTCATGTCCCGCAAGGTCTCCTCCAGCGGGCGCGGATGATACGCAAAGCATTCCGATGCTGCAGCATGACTGAATTGCCCGTTTGAGGCAAGAACAGCAACGGAATAAGGGGTGAAAAACAGCGGCTTTCGCTCCTTCGTGCTTCGACGTTCATAGTATGGAGCCGCCAGCCTTGCAAGCCCCAGTGGCAGGCAGATGGGGCGATACTTCAGCTTTGCAGCCTTCCCCACGAGCTGGAGCATCTTGCGAATGGTGACATAGTGGCCGGACAAAATGTATCCTTTGCCGGGCTCTCCGTTTTCGGAACAGGCGAGAATGCCTTTTGCCACATCCCGCACATCCACGAAGTCATATCCGCCGCAAACGGCAAAGGGCAGCTTCCCGGCAAGAAAGGATTTCGCCATTGAGGTGAAGCTCCCTCCCTGTATATCGCCCGGCCCGATGATACCGGAGGGGAAGACAATGCTGGCATTCAGCCCGCGCTCTGCCGCATTGAAGACAAGCTCTGTTGCGGTTGCCTTGCTCTTGGCGTAATCTCCGTCCACAAGCCCCGGGGAGAATTCGCAATCCTCCGTAATGGTGCAGCCCTTTGGCTTTTCCGGTATGGCATGGACGGAACTAACATAGACCATTTTGCCCACATTACGCTCCATACATTGCCGGAGAACGCTCCATGTCCCACCTACATTGACCTGATAGAGCTTCGAACCGGGTCTGGACGCGACAGAGACGATACCGGCGCAGTGAATCACACAGGTACGGCTGTCCGCATCCGCGAAGAAGTCTGTCAGTGAGTTTTTCACACACACATCACCGATGACGGTATGGACTTCTTTGGGGAGCAAATTGATATAGGGGTCATCATGCAGCACAAGCGCATACACTCGTGTGCCGCGGCGTACCAGCGCTTCTACAACAGCTCTGCCAAGGAAGCCGGTGGCACCTGTAACAAGATATTTATCATACATTAAAAAAGCCTCCTCAAATAAGCATACAAGTGTTGATTATCTTTCACAAGTACAGTATACTTGAGGGGAAAGACAGAAACAACCAGCACTTGCCATACGGCTGAAAGAAAAACAACACTTTCTATCAAAGCGTTGCTTTTCTTTGTAAACTTTTTTTGGAGGAGCTCTATATGGAGAAGATGGATGCAAGGAAACGCTATACGCAAATGGTGCTCAAGCAGTCTTTTCTGAAGCTGCTGAAGGAAAAACCTGTAAACAGAATTACGGTGAAGGAGGTTTGTGCGCTGGCGCAGCTTAACCGTGCCACCTTCTATGCCCATTACAGCGATTGCTTTGCCCTGATGGAGAGCATTGAGAATGAACTCATCGACGCATTTGAGAATTCCCTTCGCTATGTCAATTCGTTTGATGTGACGGCTCTGATCGAAGCCATCTACGATATGGTCGATCAGAATCAGGCGGCGTGTCGAATTCTAATTCTGGGGAATACAAACGCAACCGTCCTTATGCGGATGATTGCCCTGGCCAAGGCGGACAGCATTGCTTACTGGCGGAAAGAACTGCCCGGAGCCAGTGAGACAGAGCTGGAAATGATGTATACCCATCTGTCAAACGGTTTGATGCATGTCGTCGTGGAGGGCTATGACAAGTACAGCAAAGAGGAAATGGTCCGTTTTGTCAACCGGGTAGTAAAAGCCAGTCTTTCGCTGTTCCAATCACCCCAAAGACCTCTTGCTTAACATAGGCCTTATGCTTGCGTGGTATAATAAGCTTTGCAAAACGGTCGATGGTCAAAGGAAAGGATGGAGACAATCAGTCATATTTTATGAAAATGAGCATAAGAAAACCCCGGAAAATGCGGATTTTCCGGGGTTTTTGAGCTTTTGAGCTGTGAATTTGCGTCCGATCAGCGCTTGGAGAACTGAGGTGCGCGACGAGCGGCCTTCAGACCGTATTTCTTAATGCTATATGCCAAGAAACCTTGTTTTTGCAACGATTTACGGGTTCGACGTGTAAAATTTGTCGTCGGTTTTGTCTTTTAAGGTGTGCGTATGGTGCCTGCGGGGGATAGTTATGTGGTCGGATCGGATGGGAAAACTTCATTGATCTGCTTTGCAGACTCTGTACGCTTTTCTGCGGTTTTGGCCTGTGCATAAATCTTTAGAGTAATATCGGGGTTCTTGTGTCCGGCATAATCCATTACCGTGCGAACATCGACCCCACTATAAATCAGGTTTGTGATATAGGTTTTTCGAAGCATATGTGTTTTAACCGGGAAGTCAATGATATAGCGTACATTGGGATTGTGGGCAGCAGTCTGGCCTGCTTCCCGATTGACGGAATGAGACTTCTTTCCATGCTGTTTATAGCGGATATATTCGTCCGGCCCAACGCTGCGCCGCTTGATTTTCCGCCACATATTCCGGAATTGTGTCTCACTCAACGGAAGGCCGCTGCTATTACAAATGACGAAATCAGAGGCAACGCTCTTTTTGATTCCTTTCAAATGATTGAAAAGGGGCACTGGAATAGGTATATTACGGTGGCCAGCTGCGGTCTTGGTCACATTGGAAATCTCCGGACGATTGTGGCAAAAGATACATGTACGCGTAACCTCGATCTGCGGAGTGTCCGCATTGAGATCAACGCAGTCCCGTTGGAGTGCCAGAGACTCCTCGCGCCGCAGTCCTGCATAAAGCCCCAATTTGACAAACGTTTCCAGAGGATAAATTCCTTTGATCGCGGCAAGTAGCGTGGCAACCTGCGCATCCGTCAAGTATTCCTCCCCTGTATCCTCTTTTTCGCGCCTCACGCGTTTAAAGGTATACTTTGTCGTTGGGTCAACCTGGATCAAATCACAGGTGAGGGCATCGGCAAAAATCTGTTTGATTAGCATAGAAGCCTTGCGATAAACGGACGCGGACTGCGCCTCTGCTACAGCCATAGCCTTCTTTATATCTTCGCCGGTGATGTCGATCAATCGCTTGTCACCAAGCACAGGAATGAAGTGTGTGCGGATGATCTGTTCATAATTGTTATAGGTGTTCCGCTTTAGGTCAGCGGACTTATCCGACAGCCACTCCGTTGCGCGTTCGCTGAAAGTTGGGAATTCCTTAATTTTGCGGCGAAGACGAATCTCGGCCTCCCGCTTTTTTACCTTCTCGTCGCGCTCTGCAATTGTTCTACCATAGACAGTGATATACTTTCCGCGTTCATCGCGAATGCTTTTATAGTAGTACTCGATTCCATTTCGAACTACTGTCTTTTCTTTTCTCCGGGGCATCAATTACGCCCCCCTCTTTCCATTACCACCGCGAAAGCTGGGGCAAAAATCCGCTCTGCCGCGAGCCACGCCATCAAGCCGCTGTTCGATAAATTTCCTCAAATCCTCTTCGCGATAGCGGACGTTTCCCTTGCGCCGGTATTGGACAGCAGGAAGTTCCCCCGCTGCGCGCAGGCGGTCGAGATTTGAAACTGAGATCCCTAAGTATTTCGCCGAGTCCCGGCGGTCGAGTAAAACAGAATTCATGGCGTCTCCTTTTCTAATTGATTTTTCCGAGAAACCATGATAAAATAACCTTGCACTGGTACTTGATGGCTTCTCGCTGTCTCGTATCCTGCACCTCCCGCCGGCAAGCGGGAGGTGCTTTTTTATTGGCCGAGGCTTTTCGTTCAGCCTTCCTGCTTCGTCAATGATAGCATTTCCACAGGCGTAAATTCCGAGACGGCCTTCCCGTATCTCTTGCTTAAGGCTCTGATGGCTATCAGCCACTTCCTGTTTCGTAGATAGAAGCATCTCCGCAGGCGTAAATTCCGAACGAGCCATTCCGTATTTTGCCGTCATTTACAGAAAATAACTTGAAGACTATCTGTCTTCTCCTCTAAAATAACACAGGTGGCGATAAAAGTCAATATATAGATGTAAAAAAATAAATCATAACGCTCAAAATATTAATACAACCATTTCTACCAAACGCCATTTCGCTTATCTTACGTTGACTTTTTTTCGTTCTTGTGGTACTATTAATCAAACAAATTGGGAGGTTTGTATATGGGTGAAGATGCAAAGATGCCAAAAGAATTGGAAAAATTTGAAGACTACTATATGCGAACGATGGAAATTACAGGAAGTAGAGATAATTTCCCCAAAGATCCTCAACTGGTAAAAGATGTAATCAACTTGTTCCTACAGCAAAATCCAAGAGTTTCGCAGGTGGATATTGCAACCAAATATGAACTCGCCCCAAGCCTGTTTTCTCGATTTCTAAGGACAGATAATGTAAAATCAAAAGCAGAATGGAATCGGGTAGCATATAGACTGGGGTTGGATATTGATTTAGCAAGGTATATAAGAAACGCACGAGAACTAATTGAGTTAATTTGGTCTTGGCAACAAATCTACTATGGTGAGCGTCTGACTCGCTTTATAGAAGGAACATTTGAAACGGCTGGCCTTATTCCTTATCCACCAAAGCACTTGGAAGATACGGAAGATTCAGAAAAAAGCTATGAGAATATGCGCTATTTTCTGATTAATAGCACAAATGAAGAAGCATGGTTCTTCTATTACTTCAAAGGCCGTGACACACTTGCCTCAGATGTTGTCTTCAACTTGCTATCCAACGAGAATATTTCGACGGTTCATATGATTATCATTCTTAATAGCGAAAACGCCTTTGAGGATGTAAAGCAAACCTTTCGCAGAAAGGATTGGAGAAATAATCTGCGCTATGCTTCTTTGACTGTTCTTCGGGTTGACGATGAAATTTCTACCATCATTAATGAGTATTCAGATGGAGATTTGGGGCTCAAAAAGCGGTCTGAGCAAGGAAGTGGCACGAGCACCGTGCCTTCCGCAACTCCGCAGTGACCCCAGCGGCCTAGACAGTCACGCTCAGGCGGGGAAATGTAACTTCGTACCCCCCGCACCTGCCCCCTAATCCCAGCGTAGCATAATCGAGTATATTGTCAATACGTTCGGAAGGACAAATTCCAAGGAAATCACTCTCTATCTAAGGGAAGGCTACCTGCTGTTTTCGGCAAGTGGTCTTCCTTCATTTATTCAACCGGTGCGGCCTATTCTCGACAACTGGCTCAATGCTTAACTGGCATCCCTGCTCTGACACATCAAATGCGTATTTACGTTTCGTGAGTCGCGCGGCGTATAGCAATTGCCTTCGCAGTCGCACTCAGCCCCTTCAGAGCCCCATAGTGTCATGCCGTGGGGGTAGGCGGGGTTCAGGCACACGGGGAGGCCAACGCCCATCACGCCCGTGCCTGAGTCATTACAGAGAAAGAGCAGCCATTCCTAGGAATGGCTGCTCTTTTGTTCGTTTTGCGATTGGTATTTCAGGGTGTCTGTGGGGTCGGGAGCCATCTACTTACCAATACTTGGGATACTTGCTGGTGCTCTGCTGTTTTTCGGCATACTGCCACCAGGGAACTTGGGTGGCGAAATCAGTCAGCTTATCCCAGAACTGATCGGCCAGCGTCCCTTTGTCCACGTAGACCGTGACAGTATAGGTCTTGGTGCTGCCATCTTCCATGGTGGCCGTGTAGGTCACGGAGTTGGTGAAGTTCACCGTCTCGCCGCTGCCAGGTGTCAGGGACTTGACGCCGTTTGTGGCGATAACCGGGGTCAGCTTCGTCACATCTGTGCCGCGGGGCATGGTGATGGTAATGGTGTTAGTGGTATTGTTCACTGCACCGGCCACGCCGTTGATGGAGAAACTGGTGATGCCCTTGGCGGTCGTCGCTGCAGTCTCCCACTGACAACTGATGCTCACATTACCATCAGGCATGGTAAAGCGGTTGTTGGTGATCTTCACCGTCTCACCGTTTTCTATCGCCAGCGTGTAGGTCAGAGAACCAGACACCATCTGATAGCCGTTGTCGGGCGTTACGGTAACGATGATCTCGTCGCCCTTATCCGCCTTGGTGCGGTTAGTGGTGATCGTACCACCCTTGGGTGCGCTTATCGAGATCTTATACGCGCCGGTATCCGGCGTATCGGTGCCACTGCCATAGGCGGGGATCTCCACCTTCAGGGGTGCGCTCTCGCCACCGGCTGCGCTTACGACCACGATGTAGATGTCGCGTGCATCCTCAGTCAGATTGCTGAGGGTGAAGGTTATCTCGCCCGTGCTGGCCGTACCCTTAGTGGTGGATTTCATGATTTCATCCGCAGTGGGAGCTGTCGCGCCGTGATCCACCACCTTGTAGAAGTAGTTGCCTGCTTCGCTGGAGGTGAACTTCACGGTTGCACCGGTCTTGCTGGTGCGGGTAGCGGAGCCGTTGGACAGGGTGGGGGTACCAGGAGACGCAGCTTTCTGAATGGTAATGGTGTACTCCCGGGTAGGGCCTTCGTTGTCTTCCGTAAGATCCTTCTGCGAACGCACGACGAACTTTATTACTGTGCCCAGCGTCATATTGCAGGCTTGTCCGTTCGCATTCCACGCCGCTGTATCTCCATCTCTAAAGACCTTGGCATTCTTGGAATACGTCAGCTTAAGAACCATATTGGCCAGATTGGTTGTATCCATATCAGCAGGCAGCGTGATAGTAAATACCTTACCAACCTGATTGCAGGTGCCGACCGGACTGCCATTGGCATCAAGCAGGGCAACCTCCTCCAAATCACATTCTTCACTCAGATAGTTGGGATCTTCCGTAAAGGTAGCAACCACCTTGACGGGCTGACGATTGGTTGCCGGCATAACGAAGGTTGTCTGAGCTGCAGTGCTATTCGCAATAACAACCTGAGTGTTATCGGAACCATAAGTCGCACTCCAACCCTGGAAGACATATCCGAGATTGGGCTGCGCCTGCAGCTTGACTTCCGTTCCTTCAACTACGTCGTTAATACTTGTAGCCGCCTCTCCTGCACCGATCTGAGCAGTGGCAGTACCCATGCTCTCATCATTTACCGTGACATTCACATTACCATGGTCCTTCGCTTTAAAGATGGCTTTGATCTCATAGTCTGAGGTTCCGTCAACGGTAAAATAAGGTATCATGTAGGAACTTCCGTCTGCAGGATGATTCGATGCTACATATTCAGGAACTACTATCTCATTCTTTGTTACGTTTTTGATCTCCCAACTGTCCAGTTTAAAGCCAGCATTAGCTGTAGGGGCCGTATCAATATACGCAGAGACTTTCGCACCAGCAATCACTGTCCGAGTAACGGAGTTGTACTTGTGCTGTCCAGAGGTGGAATCGTATGTCGATGCAACCGTTTGCCAGTCTCCAATCTTTAATGCCACATCACCCGCATCAAAATTGTTTGTGGTCAAAGTGACTTGTGATCCGACTGCCACAAACACAGCTTTAAGTGAGACAGTCTCTGCCGGCATGTTGAACTCTAGATCCGCTTTCTTCAATTCAGGGTCGGACAATAAACCTGTCGGCCCTGCCACCACTTCCCAATGGTCGAACTTGGCATCGAATAAGTCATCAATATTAGCGAATCTGTACTTTTGAGGAATGGCCTTGACCACAACGGGATCGCCTTCTTTTGCTTCGCTGGCAGACGTACCGTTTACTGTGATCTCAGTTTTTCCCATCGGTGAAGTCTTGTTCCCGACACTGATTATATACGATCCTTCGACCGTGGCGGTAATTGCATAGGTTACTTCGCTCACCGCTGTGGCAGTCAGTGTCACAGTGTACGTCGGACTGTCAGCCTTGCCATCGCTGGCAGTGAACACCAGCGTGGTCGTCTCACCGGCTTTGGTGGGCGTGTAGCTGTAATTGGCATCCGCGTCAACAGGAGCGGCACCGTTCACACTCACCTTGTAGCTCAGGGGGTCGTTGTCCGCATCCTCGAAGATGTCAGCCAGATTCAGCGTCCAGGCCGTATCCACCGTGGTCGTAGCGGTCGCACTACTATCCACACCGGCCTTGAGAGCAGGCGCGGTGTTCGTATCGCCGCTTCCCGCGTCAACTGTCATAAGTAGGCTGTAGTAAACAATCTTACTATCACCGTAGTTAATCGCAACTTCCGTCTTATAAGCGCTACTCTTATAAGTCCCCGCAACATCCTGAACCATTTTCAGATTGTTTGCAGCGATAGTTCCTTCCTTCGTTACAACTCCGGAAAAATCAGTTTTTGCCACCCATATTTCAGTGGGTATCGTTGTGGCAGCCGTGCTTGTTACCGTGCCATCTTCTACAGTGACAGGAGGCTTAACTGTGATCTGAATCTCTCCCGCATAGGGACGATCACCACGGTCTGTTCTTGTGACGAGTTCAGAGTAATTATCAATGTATATACTCTTGATCTCCCACGCAGTATTGCGGTTTTTCGCCGTGTAGTCGTTGTAGACATAGGACTCATCTGCCAACTTGAAACTCGTTAATTGTGCCCACGTTACTTCTGCCGCTGTGGCATCGTCTGCCGCATACGCTTTGGGTGCGGTAACCGTAAGGAAGCTCATCGCCATGAGCAGGCAAAGGAGCAGTGATACTGCCCTTTGCCATTTTGTTGCTTTCATGGCTCTCTCCTTTCTGCTTAATTAAATCTGTGTCCGTAGCTGGTCTGGTGATCCGCTACGTCGCTGTTCTCTGCCACCTTATCCCAGAGCTGCTGGGAAATGCTGCGCTCAAAGATAACGGTGACGGTATAGTTTCTGCTTTCCGTACCCAGCGTTACGGTGTATATCGACTGGTTGCTGAGATTCACGACCTCACCGGATACCGGACTGACCACGGCTCCCGCAGGAACGGTAACGACCGGCGCGACCGCCGTGACATTCGTTCCCACCGGCAGCTTGACCGTGATGGTTCCGGCACTCTGGTCGATCTCACCCTCCACACCCAGGACGGAGAAGCCTGTGATCTTCGCTGTGCTGGTGATGGGCGTATCATCGCCTCCGCTGCTCTTGGCGGAGATCTGCTGACCGCTCTTATTCAGCACAGTGACGGTGTAGGTGCGGCTTGCCAAATCATTGTCGCCGCCCAACGTAAACGTGACCGCATTGGCAAAGTCCACAGCGATACCGGAGGTCGGCGAACAAGTCTTTCCGGTGAATTCGATGTCCGTGACCAGCTTGGTGCTGGTCAGCTTGGAATCGTCCACACCGGTGACAGTGATGGTGCTCTTGGCATTGTCGATGACACCATTGTACCATTCACCGACCGCCTGAACACGGAAACTGGTAATCTCCGCCTGCGCCTTGGATACGACCTTAATACGGTAGGTATTCTGTACCGTCTTATCGCCGGAAGTCACGGTGAAGGTCTGCCAGTTGGAGAAGTTCATCGCATCCTTACCATCCAGAGAGGGATCAACTGTCGCTGCATAGGAGATGCTGGCGCTGAGATACATCTTTGAGGTATCCACACCGGCTCTCACCGTAAGCAGGATCTCCGTTGCTCCATCGGACGCCTTGGTGACTTTCTTCTCCAGAATGTCCATTACGTTCAGTACACCGTTTTTCAGCTTAATGCTGCTGGCATCCAACTCGGCACCGGAAGCGCCCACATCACCATGATTCACGGTGACATAATAGGTCTTGGTGGTCTTTCCGTCCTCGGCCAGCACGGTAAACGGCTGCTTAACGCCTTCCACAAAGGTCGTAGGCAGACTCGGAGCCAGCAATGTCGCACCTTCCGCCATCGTCACCTTCGGAGTCAGGTTCGTCAGGGGCATACCGTTGGGCACCGTAACAGTGATGGTATTCTCGCCGCCTTCGCCGCCCTCGGTGATAACGCCCTTCTTTCCTTCGATCTCGAAGTCGGTGATGGAGGCATCCGTAGACAGTTCACGGGCGAAATCAAACCGGTGGTAATAGAAGTAGCAGGGAGTCCCCTGACCTTTCTCCAGGAATTTGAGATACCACATGGTGGCATAGCAGCCCTGATAGGTTGCCATGGCATCGTTGGTCACGCTGGTCGTATGATGGAAATAGCCGCCGTTTACGTTGACGAAGTTGTCCATCCAGTGCTGCAGCGCACTGTGACCCTGACCATCCGAGAATCGGGGATCGGCATTCCAGTCGATGCCCATACTGCAAAGGCCCATCATGACCCATGCGGCAGACTCGCTGTTGGTCGCACCCCACGCGCCAAAGGAAAAGTCGGAATTCATCTTTCTCAGGATGATTTCCAGGCACAAGTTCAGCTTTTCCTTTATCTGCGCACCATAAGCAGCATCATTCTGATAGGGTGCCAGAGAGTACATGATAGCTCCCACCATGTCAATGCCGAACTCGTCATAATTGCCATAGTCCAGAATGACATTGATCAGGTTCTCCCGCGTCCATCTGGCATTATCAGGAATGGTGTAGTTTCCCATATCCAAAGCCAGCAACGCAAAAATGGGGCCGTTGATGGTGTACTCACCGGAATAGTTGTAGAGCGCTGCGACAAGGTTGTCGATCTCGTTGTTCTTGCTGTCAATGTACGGTTCTCCATTGTTGTACTGCGAGAGCTTCGTGCAGTCAAAGCCGCGGGCAGTCAGCATCATGATGGTACGGTCAAACTCGGTCATTGCCACGTTTGTGGTCGTGTCCAGCTTCGCAAGCTTTGCGGCAATGTCGAAGGGGTGTTCGGAGGTGTTGTAGTTTTCTGGCCGGTCTTCATAGAAGCCGAGGTCCATCCACTCCCAGTCATCATTCGCTTCACTGCGATACCGGGTGATGATATTGTTACGAACCTGCTCAAGCTTGCCTATATACGCATTGGGAGCAGCCTCAGAGGATATCGCGACCTTGACCGTATAGGTTTTAGACGCCTTGTTCTGTGCCGTGACCTTATACTTGACAGGCGAGCTGAAATCCTGCACTTCGCCGGAGGCCGGAGAAACTGTGGCAAACTCGGAAATTTCGATGGTCGGCGCGAAAACAGGAGAGATACCCTTTGGCAGCGTCATGGTGATCTCAGCCGTACCTTCGTTGATCGTGGCTTCATACCCGCCATAGCGGAAAGACTTGATCTGCCGCCCCGTCGCTACCGGAGTGCGGGTGATCGTCACGATATAGTCCTGCTCAGCGCCGTTTTCTGCGGTCACGGTATAGTGATTTTCACCGACCTGAAGCTCTGCGGGCTTCTGTGTCACTTTCGCAAATTCGGATACCGTTATCTCCGGCTCTGCCGTGGTAAGGTCTGTGGCATACGGAATCGTTATGGACACACTACTGCCGGAGATCGTACCGACCGCATCGCCAATCTTGTAAGAGAGAATGTCATTCTCCACAGATTTTTCCGCCGTGACGAAAACGTCATATGTGGCCTCTGTCTCGTACTCCGTGTTGTAAACGACCAGTCCGATTTTCTTAGTAAAGTCGATCTCTTCGGTTTTATCACTTCTCTGGTCGTCAACAGTGTAATAGAAGCCTTCACCGGCATAATCCACCTCAGGGGACAACGAGGTCAAATCGATTCCGACCGGCAGATTCAGCTTGATCGTCCCGTTGCTTCCGTCCTCGCCATCCGTGATGCGGGCAGAGCGAACTTTACCATCAGCTGTTTCGATGTCAAAGGTAAGTACCTTTGTGTAAGGAGTTCCCTCTTCGACGTTGATCGTCCATCTTTGGCTCAGATTCTTTTTGAATCCGTATCCAGTAGTATCACTGCCATTATAATAGGTGCCTGTTGCACGGTCACCCGGTGTTACCGCAGCGATTACTTGTCCATCGCTCAAGCTGCCAATGTTCTGGGTGAATTGACATTCATCGTTGGTTTTTACCGTAGGCGCGGGAAGCTTGTTCCAATCGGTATCTTCCGGCAACCGAAGCGTTATTGTTTTGCTGGCGGTGTCGATCAATCCCCGTGATCCACCAACTGCATAGTATGTGACAGTAGGCTCTACAATACGGTGGTTCTCCAGATAATTCAGATAATACGGCGCGACCACATCCAGAAGCATGTCCAATTGCTTTACTTGATACTGCGAGATCTTATCACCTGAATTGCAGGCAGGTTTCTCCGTACCAGGCATCTTATAGGTCGTCCAGTGCTTGATGATATCAGCGGCGGTAGCCGTTGACCAGCCAGTACCTTCGACCCAATAACTATGCGTATCAGGCCAACTGATCTGGATGTCAAAGGCGATCTGGATCATATTGGCCACAATGCAGGCCAGATTGACATCACTGGGATGGCGGCCGCCATATTGTACTGATGCGGCATTTTGGGAGTCTACCAACGCGTCGAATACCTCGTCAAACTGCTTCATGGTCGAAACCAGTTTTTCCGCCCGGGCGGTATACGCCTCCAGCTTATCAACCGTTTTTTCCTCTTCAGCGGCATTCTCAACAATTGTGATCACAGGCAATACGACACTGCGATCTGACTTAGCATCATAGAAGCGCCAGAACTGTGTCTGGGAATAGTCCGCCGTTCCTTCGTTCAGCGGCTCGATACGGTAACGAAACGTAGTATCTTCAAAGCGAATACCGGTATCCGTCCAATTCGGTGCGCCTGTTGTGTTAGTAAAATATGCAGGCGATAAATTGAGGTTGGTCGTCCCCTCCGGTAACGTCAATTGTACATACGCATTATTGACTGTACCAAAGTAAGCCCCGCTGCTCCACCCATTAAAATGGACATAACCGCCACCTGCTATATAGCGGTCCTCTGCTAACTCACTGAAAACCGGCCATCTTGTATGCTGTGACTCCAGTGCGCTTACCGGCGTGACGCAGGAAAAGAGCATGATCAGAGTCAGCAACCACATTGAGATACGCCGAAAAACTTTCATTTTAAGGTTCCCCTTTCCGATAGATAAAATGAAGAGCGGGCGGGTGGGGAACCCTCCCGCCCGCTCTTCTCTGTCGTTTAGTGCCTTCTAATAAGTTCTATCGTCAGGTTAGAACCAATTGGAATAGTTCACCGTGAAGAACCACACGATACGGGTAGAACTGGTAAACGTCATGTTGTTGGCCGCCACCATGGGAATGGAAGACTTGCCGGTTCGTGTGTTAAGGCCTTCAATGTTTGCATTGTACAAGCCGTTGGCATCATTGGTATACATATAGCCACCCATGCTGCCGCAATCGTTCCAGTTCAGGTTGTTCAGCTTGGACAGGTAGGAGCCGCCGCCGAAGTCAGAAGTGCCGGTAAAATAGCTTTCACGTGTTTCCGGATCCTCGTTCTCGGTTGCCCATTCGTCAAAATCCTGCAGAACGGCCATGACGCTGGTACCAGCATCAAAGGTGTGCGGTTCAGCAATATAGGCGTTCCAAGCGGTCACGATTTCATCGACCTTGTTTTTAATGGTCGTATCACTATAATAGGTGGAATTAATGACCTCAGTCAAATCAACATCATAGTTGCGGATACCAGTAGTAGGATCTCTCTGAACGATAACAGACTGACCCTCGACAGCAAGCTGGGCATTGTAGGTACGGCTCTCGGTGTCGTTTGCAACGGTGAGAATATTGCCTGCAGTGAAGTTGAAGGTATAGCTTGCAGCAGTAACATCTGTGGCACCAGCGCCGGAGATCTTCGCGCCGTCCTTAAGAGTATAGGTAGTAGCAACACTGTTCAACTCCGTACCCTCAGGCAGAACCTTGGAAATGAAGTAGTTAATGAAAGTCCAGTTGGTGCTTCTATTAACAAAGTAGGTATTGCCCATGAAGGGGTTCTGAACATTGGCGCCATAGACATTCATGGCCGTTCCGGCCATCGTTACAGTACCCAAGCCAAGAGGATCGTTCGAATCAATGCCAACCTGACCGCTGGGCAGACCGGCCGCCAGAACATAATCGGTCGAGCCGATGGTAAGGGTATGTGCCTTATTCATCAGGTTCGTCGTGAAGGTACGAGCTGTGCCACCATCAATGGCGGTGCCATCCAGCTTAACGGTAGTGCTACTATCCTGCAGATTGACAGTAACCGCAGCGTTCTTCAGATCATACTCGGTCTTGCCAGTCAGCTGGGCACGGATGTAAGTGGTATTGCCGGTGTTGTCATCCGTCTCGTAGTAGGCAGTCGTAGACCCAACAAGAATGGAAGATACCTCAGCCGGCTTATCTGCCTCAGAATGGGTAGTGGGAGCAGACAGGCCATCGTTGACGGTGGTATCTGCGTGAACAACGGTCATCAAGGAGAACATCATGGCAAATGCCATGCACAGCGCTACAAGGCGCTTAGAAATGGTACTTTTCATTTCTTATAATTCCTTTCATGAGTTTTTTCTTTTTTGTTAAACATAATGTTGCTCACCGTCGTTAGCCCATTGGCATCACCTCCGTAATATCAGAAAAGCAAACATAGAACTTCCTACTATTCTACAGTCAGATGGTAGCAGCGTGTCGTATCCATGGCGTCAGCCTTTAAGATAATTACCGGCACTTCTTCACTCAAATCCACAATGACATTACTGCCATCCATCTGTACTATACAATTACTATCCTCTGAAATCGACCAATCGGAGCCAAGCTCCAGCGTCAGGGCAACATTCGTTTCGTCCTGAACCTCTGATTTCGGGATGGAAATGCTGAACAGCATTCCAGTTTCCTGCCCGCCCGGATTTTTCTCAGCATCGACACGGCATGATACGCCATTGATGCTTACTGAAGAAATGGCATCCGCCGATGTACCATCAGCTCCGGCAGGATCATCCGCCTGTTTTCCACAGGCTGTCAGCATTGATAGCAGTGCGATAATAAGCACTGTAAAGACAATTGAAATCTTTTTCATTGAACTATCCCTCATTCTAATCCGACCTGAAAACTGTAAGTCTGACTTAGCTCACCACGGGTGACTACCAGATCACGCTCTGCCAACGTCAAATTCAAGATGGGCCGCCCGCCCAGATCGTTCACGATGCAGGGACTATCCATGGACAGCACCGCATCCGGGGCGAGCTCCACATTTGCGGCACAGCGGGTAAAATCCGTGTCCGTCGGCAGCGTAATGGCGATCACATAGCGCGTTTCGCCATCCTCTGTATGGGTCTGGATCTCCGCCGTGCTGTTGCCGATCACGAAGCTACGGATCAGCGGCTCCTCATTGGCGGTATTCGCTTTCCCGCAGCCCGCCAGACACGGCAGGATGCAGAGCATTGCCAGCACTACACAGCATATCTTCTTCATATCGTTACCTCACTCAGAGCGGATGGCCTCGTTGGGGCTGATGAGCGTTGCCTTTCGTGCGGGGATCCAAGCGGCGGCAATGGCCACGCAGCCGGAAAACACCACGCCGCAGAGCGCCAGCCACCAGGGCAGCACGCACCGCAGCTCACGGGACGCGAAGATCACCGGTATCAGCCACTTGGCGATAAAGCTCAGCACCAAGCCCGCCGCGCCGCCTATCACGCCCACGATCAGTGCTTCCGTCAGGAACATCTTGAAGATGTCGCTGCGAACGGTGCCCAGCACCTTCAGCACGCCGATCTCCCGCGTCCGTTCCGTAATGGACATCATCATGGTGTTTGCCACGCAGATGGCGGAGATCAGGACAGCGATGCCGCCCAGCGCGCCCAACATCCCCTGGATCTGCCGGGACTGCGTCCGCACCGTCTCCAGCATATCGTTGAGCGAATAGGTGTTCAGCCCCGTGTCGCGGATCAGCTTGACAATACGCTGCACGTCGTTGACGTTCTTGACCATGACCCAAACCAAGTCGTAGGTAGGACCGTTGGCCTTCTCCTCCGCTGTTTTAGTCTGGGTAGTCGCACCCATGTAATTGGCGTTGGCCTGCGTCATCTCCTGCAAGCGGTCGAAGGACATGAACGCGGCGGTGGCGAAGTTGTTGTTCAGGGTGGAGCAGATGCCTGTCACCCGCAGGGTATACAGGTTACTGGAGGGCAGTGCCCGTCCGTCGGTGTCGGCCTTCGGCTCGCCGGTCAGGCTGGAGGAATCGAAGGTCATGCGGACAGGCACTTCCAGCAGATCGATGAGGGCGTTGCCGTTCTCATCCACCGCCAGCTCCCAGTCCTTCGCCTTGTTGGCAAGTCCGGCGGCCACATCGTCGGTAAACAGCACCTCCGGATGCAGGCGCGTGCCGTCCCCGGCCATAACGCCCCGCTCCGGCGTCAGCCTGAAACGCTCCGCCGTGGTCATGTCAATGCCGTAAACGCGCACCATGTTGACATAGTTGCCGGACACGATATAGGCAGACTGCTGATAGACCGGCGTTACCGCCTCCACACCGTCGATGCCTCGGAACGCCTCCAGTGCCTTGTCGTTCAGCAGTGCCTTGCGTCCGTAATCGCCGGTGGCAGGCGTCACATCGATCTTTGTCAGGCTGCCCAGTGCCTCGATGCTCTCGCGGTATGCCTGTTCATATCCGAGACCCACGGAGATCAGCACCACGATACACATGACGCCCACCGCCATGGACAGGGCTGTCAGCGCCGTGCGGGTCTTTCGCCGGAACAGGTTGGTGCAGCCGTAGCGAAACAGGTCTTTTGGCTTCATACATTCCCGTCCTTATTGCTTCCGTCGTAGGTCAGCGGCTTCTCCCCGATGCCCGGTGCGCCGCCGTCTGTGTCAAAGTCGTCGTCAAAATCGTCCAAGGCAGCGGTGTTTTCGGCACCGGGCCCGATCTCGCCGCGCTTATAGCGGATGATGACATAGACCACAATGCCGATCAGGATGAGCGCAAGGATCGCTATCAGCAGCCACAGCCACCAGCGGCTGCCTGTGCCGTCTTTATTTGCGTTGACGCTGTTGGCATCTGTATCCGCAGAGCTTTCCGCCACGCTCAGGGGCACAGAGATGTCCTGAGAATAGGTCTCGCCGTTGGCGTCCTCATACTGGAGGATCATCTTACCCACAAACGCGCCGATTTTGGAGAAGCCCACCGTTACATCGGCGCTGGTGGAGCCGCCTGCCAGCAGGTCACCCACATAACAGGGGGTGGAGGCGGTCATGCCGTCCGTGGCCAGCACCCGGATATTCATAGCCTTGGCGCGGCCCATGTTGGTCAGCGGCACGGAGATGGTAGCTTCCTTATCCTTGCTGAGTGTGCCGTACACCTCCGGCGTACCGGCCAGAACATCCATCTTCTGGCTGACCGGCAGCAGGATGTTCTGCGCCGCCTTACCGGCCACTGCCTCGGTGGTCTCATAGGTCAGGTTGATGCCCAGCATGGCGGGGCCAACCTCCGCGTCCTGCTTGGCCATGATCTTGTATTTCAGGATCGTCGTACCGCCCGGCTTGATGGAGTCGGCATAGGCGGTATCCGTGCCGCCTACGCACAGCGTCAGGCCGGGAGAATTGGTGAATACCAGGCTGGAGATGATTTTCTTGGCTGTGTCATATTTGGAATTGTTGATCAGGGTCAGGCGCAGCTCCGTCTCCTCGCCTGCCATCAGGCCGGATACCTCAGTATCGTCCACATACAGCTTATAGCTCTGCACCATCACCGACATGGCGGAGGCGTCATAGCCGTCGATCACAGTAAACTGCGTGGAGAAGGAGCCCTCCGCAGGGGCGCTGTTCTCGAAATAATTTGCCTTGAATTTAATGGACTTGTTGCCAGAGGTTGCAAAGGGCGACACCGTGAAGGTGTAGTCCAGATACTTCACCTCGCCGCTGGCCCAGTAGTCGAAGTACTTGCCCAAATTGGTGGAATCGATCACGAAGGGGAACTCGTCCAGCGCGGCAGAGACCACGGGATAAACCGTCACGCTGGTCAGGGTACCGCCCACATTGATCACGGGGATCCGCATGGAGATAGTCTGATTGGGTGTGCCGGTAGGCACGGTATAGGAGCCGCCCGCGTTGGTACCCGCCACCTGAAGGCTACCGAAGGAGGTAGTGACGCCGGACATATTGCCGTTGTCGGTAACGGTCACATAGGCACTGACCTTGAAGGTCACGTCCTCGGTGATGGTGGTGCCGTTCACGGCGTCCTCCCGCCACACAGTGGCGTTGATCTTAAAGGGCACAGCGTAGCGTCCCTTACTGGCGAACTCGCTGACCTTGAACTCGAACCACACCTCCGCCGTGGAGTTGTAGGACATATCCTTTAAGTGCTGCACATCGCTGGCATAGATCAGCTCAAAGGGCCAGTTGGACACGCTGGCGTCGGTAGGCACATCGGGATAGATGTTGATGTTGCGCAGCATGTATTTCTCGCTGGGCAGATATTCCTTGTTCACCGCCAGCGGCAGCACGATCTTCACCACCTGACCGGGAACGCCTTTGGGGGACTGTGCGCCGGTATCCATCAGGATCAGGGCGTTGGCGTCGCTGGGTATGACCTTGATATCCGTGTTGGGCTTTTCGTCTGTAACCGAGACCCCGCTGACGCCGGCGTCCTCTCCGTTTTCGTAAGACGTGTAAGCCTCAATGGTGCTGTCATCTATCACATCCTCTGTGACCTCTTCCGCCATAGCGACGGCAGGCAGCAGGGATACTGTCATCCATACGCAGATCAACAGGGCCAGTGCCCGTTTTACCGTTTCTCTTTTCACTGTGTGCGCTCCTCTCCGGTGTGGTGATTCTCTGTCTCTATTTTCCCGTCACTGAAATAGACGGTACGATCTGTATAAAGCGCCATCTGTGGATCATGTGAGCTGAGAACAAAGGTGGTGTTCCGCTCCCGGAAGATCTCACACAGCAGCTCCATGACCTCCTGGCCGGTGCGGCTGTCCAGATTCCCGGTAGGCTCGTCCGCCAGCACGATGGAGGGCTCCGTAATAATGGCGCGGGCGATACTGACGCGCTGCTGCTGACCGCCTGACAGCTCCGCGGGCCGGTGATCTACGTGTCCGCGCAGTCCCACGCGGCTCAATGCCTGCCACGCCAGCCAGTTCCGTTCATCCTCCGGCACGCCCCGGATGGCCAGTGGCAGCGCCACATTCTCCAACGCCGTGTATTGGGGCAGATTGTTGTAGCTTTGGAACACAAAGCCAATATAGCGGCGGCGGAACCTTGTCCGCTGCTCCTCGTCCATAGCCTCCAAATGATGCTTGCCTCGGACAATGATCTCGCCCTCCGTGGGCGGCTCAAGACCTGCCAGCATATTCAGCATGGTGGACTTACCGGAGCCGCTGCGGCCTGCGACACAGACAAATTCGCCTTGCAGCACGGACATGTCCACGCCATCCAGCGCACGAACCGTGTTGCCGCCGACGGTGTAGTGCTTCTTCAGCCCCACCGTCCTGATGATCGTTTTTCGTTCACTCATAGTTCTCTCTCGCTATCTCAAATGTGGAGGGCGGCAGCACATAGTTCCGCTCCTCCGCCGTCAGGCCGAATTTGATCTTGATGCGCTCCAGCTTCCGCACCCACGGGTCGCCCAGCGCCCACAGCACCAGAAACGTACACAGCCCGTGACAGAAATCGAAGAAAAAGCTGGATAGATAGGCCGCGCCTATCGTCTGCCATGTAAGGGGGCTTACATACCCGATGATGAAATACAGGTTCATGATCCAGCCGTACAAAAAGCCGGACAGGAAACCATAAAGGCACAGCCGCAGGGGCGCATGGTCGGTGAGCTGCCGCACGAAATGCAGCAGGTCGCCCCTGTTCGTATTCTCCGGACACAGCCTGTCCCACAGCTTCGCCGTGAAGTGGGGGCGGCTTACTCCCTTGAATGCACCTGCATTTTGCAGGATACCCGCCAGAAAGCCCACCAGCCCCCATGTGAACATCTGCCATGGCGTCCACGGCCCCTGTCCGAAAATGAAGTTGCTGACAAAGGCGGTCAGTGCGCCGGTAAGAAAGCCCGCCTCCGGCCCGAAGGCCACCGCCGTAATGATAATGATGGCGGAGCAGGGCTTGAAGTTGGGCAGCGGGATGATCTCAAACACCGTGCGGCCTACCACGGCAATGGCCGCCATCACTGCAATCGGCACCAGCTCGCGAGCCTGGGGCTTCTTCTTATCGAATACCAGTATGAAGGGGATGGCGGACACCAGCAGGAACAGCAGGCCCAGCAGAATATCCGAGTTTAATATGATGTAGTCCCAGAAGGTACGGGAGCCTACCGGATTGACCGCCGGACGGTGGCTGTGGTAATAGCCGAAGGCCACCATCAGGGCGGGCAGCACCAGAAGGATCACCCACGCGGCGGCTCTGGTTCTTTTGCTGACAAAGAGCTTCGACACGACGCGATCACCTCCTCGCAGGTAATGTCCATGGGGAAGTGCTCCGCCGCGATGCGGTTGGCGTCGGTGGTATAGAAGCGGTTGCCCGCGAAGAAGGCATGTGGCTCGCCCTCGGACAGCAGCAGTCCGTCAAACATCAAGGCGCAGCCTGTGGCGTACCGGGCGGCGAATTCCACATCGTGGGTCACCACCAGAATAGACGCGCCCTCCCGGCACAGTGCCAGCAGCAGTTGCGCCAGCTCCGCCTTGGCATAGGCGTCCAGCCCCTTGGTGGGCTCGTCCAGCAGCAGCACCGTGGCCTCCCGCAACAGCAGCTTGCCCACCGCCAGACGCTGGATCTCGCCACCGGACAGGTCGTAGGGATGCCGCGCCAGCAAAGGCGTCAGCTCCAGCCTCTCCGCCATCTGCACGGCCTTAGCTTTGTCCTGTTCGGCACTGTCCAGCAGCTCCTTCTCCACCGTGTCGGCCACAAACAGCGACCGGGCGTTCTGGGGCAGCATACACAGCCGCTGACCCTTTGCCAGCTTCACCTTGCCCCGATAGGGCTTCCGAAAGCCGGCCAGTGCCTGCATCAGCGTGGTTTTGCCTGCACCGTTGCCGCCCAGCAGGCATAGCAGCTCCCCCTGATGAAGCGTTACATCTGTGCCCCGCAGGACATCCTTGCCCTTTTCGGTATAGCGGAACCAAAGCTCCTTGCCCTCTAAAACGGCGAGGTGCTTTGCTTCCTTCTCAGGCTTTGCGGTTTCAGGCGCGGAAGCCTCCGCCGCGATGGGCAGCAGCTGCTCCAAGCGGCGGCGGCCGTCCCGTACCGTCAGGGGCAGATCCTCCGTTTGCTCCAATTCGCTGAAAATACGGACGGCGGCGGGAAGTCCGAAATAGATACGGCTCTTTTCCGCGCTGCCGGATAGCTGCCGCGCGATCTCAGCCGGTGCGCCGTCCGAAAGGATACGGCCCTTATCCATGGTCACCACACGGTCAGCGGCGGGGAATACCTCGTCCAGCCGATGCTCTGTCATAAGGATGGCAACGCCCAGCTCACGGTTGATCCGCTGTACGGTCGCCAGCAGATTCCGGGCAGCCAGTGGGTCCAGCATGGAGGTGGGCTCGTCCAAAATCAGCAGCTTCGGCTCCATGGCCAGTGCCGAGGCCAGATTCATCAGCTGCTTCTGCCCGCCGGACAGCTCCGTGGTCTTGGCACGGAACCACGGCTCCATGCCGAAGAAAGCGGCCATCTCCGCCACACGGCGGCGGATCACCGGCACGCTCAGCGCCATATTCTCAAGGCCGAAGGCCAGCTCGTGCCATACGAAATCGGTGACGATCTGGTTATCCGGGTTCTGCTGTACGAAGCCGATCTCCGCCGCAGCGGTCAGCTCCGGCAGTTGGGAAAGGGGCGCGTCCTTATAAAAGGTCTCGCCGGCTCTTGCCCCCACAGGCAGCAGGCCGGGCTTGGCATGGCGCAGCAGTGTGGTCTTGCCGCAGCCGGAGGGGCCGCACAGCACCACATACTCCCCCTTATGTATCTCCAATGAGACGTCGTCCAGTGCCCGCATGTCAGCCAGCGGGTAGGAGAAGCTCAGGTGTTCAAACCGTAAGAGTGCCATCTAATGGCCTCCTTTGTTTCAAGGATACCGGGCAGGAACATCAGCACAGCGTAAAAGACAAACATGGTATAGCTGGCACTGCCCAGCAGCACCGGCGTCATGGCGGGATAGAACTCCATATACCCGTGACCGAAGGCGCGGGCGGTAATGCAGATGCCTGCCACTGCCAGAATGAGGCCCAGCGTCCGGGCGTCCCGGCCATCGAAACGGAACAGGTGGAAGGTGGTACGCCGCTTGGTACCGTAGCCCCGGGCTTTCATGCTGTCCGCCGTTTCCACCGCCGCCTCCATGCTCATGGTCAGCAGCACCGACAGGTTCCGCAGGGCGCTGCCCAGCCTTTGCAGCAGGCGTGTCCCCTCATCGCAGAGCATCGCCTGCGCCTGACGGATCTCGCGGCGGTTCTGTTGGAGCTGTGGGATGAACCGCAGCGTCATGGTGATCAGCAGCGACGTACCGGGAAAGGGCTTGCCGAACAGGTACAGGAACTTATCCGAGGTCATGACCTCCTGATAGCAGGTAAACCACATAATGACCGCGCACAGGGAGCAGCCGGACACCAGACCGTAGCACACGGCTTCCAGCGTGTACCACAGGTGATTGATGGTAAAAAGCATGGTCACGCCCCGATGGTTGAATAGCGGATTGGCGAGGGCGATCAGCAAAAACATAGGCCCCACAAACCGCATGGTGTGGCCGTAGGCCCTCCAGCCTCGCAGCCGGATGGAAAACCAGCTGGCGCCGAGAAAGGACAGCGCCACCGTAACGGGGTGCATGCATCCCAGCGTCAGACCCAGCACCAGCACGAAGTACGCCATACTGACCGCCGGATGCAGGTTCCCGAAGAAACGCATCCGGGTATCAGTCATGGTTATCCTTCCAATCCTGAGCACCTTCCCACCAACCGCCATCTAGATCAAGGCCAAGGTCGCAGGTGTAATTCCACTCAATGACCTCGCCGGGCTTGACGTAGTACACGCCGCAACCGTAGTTGGGATACCAGTCGTTGACACAGTACATCCAGCCGCTCCAGCGGCCGCCATCGAACTCATAGAGGTTGTTGATGCCCTCCACATAGCAGCCGCTGGAGGTGCCGCCCCGATAGGACATGTGGATCTTGTGCTTTTCACACACAAAGGCGAGGACGTCGAAAACCGTGTCGCCCTCCTTCACCTCCACCGTGGTTACCGGCAGGATCACGCCGGAGGCCGGGACGATGCCCGCCCACTTGCTCTCCAGATGCATACCGTTATTCACCGCCGTATCGCAGCGAATGGTAATGGTGACGGTGTTTTTCTTGCTTTCGGGCTTCTGCTCGGGGGTAGGCGCGGGGGTGTTGCTGTCCTCGCCCTTCTGGTCGCCTTTTTTATTGTCGTCCTTTTTGCCGCCGGAATTGGACGGCTTGTTGGCGGTATCCTCCTCCGGGGTGGTAGAAGGCGTCTGGTCTGTCTTATTGCCCTTGTTGCCCTGCGGCGCATCTCCGGAGCCCTGGGCATAGAAATCCGCCACGCTGTCAGGCTTGCTTTGGGACGGGGTAGTTGTTGTTTCCTTTTTGCCGAAGCTGAAGGCCTCCGTAAACCAGGAATACCACGGCTTTTCCTCTTCGGGTTGGTCGGTATCCTCTCCCACATAATCCAGATCCAATTCGCCGCTATTGCCGGCAGTGCCGGTCTGGGCGCAGGCGCACAGGCTCAACAGCATCATAAGTGCCAGCAGGAACGCGATGATATATCTCAGATTCTTTTTCATGTCAATTCTCCTTCAGCCATTAGGGCTGTTGATTTTGAGGATGCGGGAGGGGCCGGCAAACCCCTCCCGCTATGGAAAAGACAACGGCATTTGCCGTCTCGACTTGCCTTTTGCGGATTTGAGGATGGGGGACGGGGCGGCTTAAACCCCGTCCCCCTATGGAAAGCTGACAGTCTCCGTTCAGACTGTCTCGGCTTGACTGGGGTTAATTGCTGCGGATATTGTATCAAGTGCGGCTTCAGCGGAGGTCTCTGCCAAGGTGAGAGCCTTTGCTTCAGCCTCCGCCTTCTTCTTCGCCGCCCATTCAGCCTTAGCAGCCCGCTCCGCACGCTTTTTGGCGGCTTGTTCCCGTTTTCGCTGCTCGGATTGCTCCAGCTTGCGCTGCCGCTTCTGCCTTCGCTCTTCACGGAACAACGGTTCTTGCTTCACCTTTTCCGCCTTATAGCGAGCGGTGTCGCGCAGCTTGCGCATGGAACGCGGCTGCGGCAGCCTTGCCGCCGCCATCGCGGCTGCCCAGCTGCCAAAACGCTGCTCAATAAATGTACCGCCATCCACTTCGCTGGGGGATGGGCTGTGACCCAGCGAGATGGCACACCGGCTCAGATACCGCGCCAGCTGCGGCAGCGGCGTATCTGCGTTTCGCTCGGCAAATGCTTCGTCACGCGCTTCCAGTGCTGCTACAGCCCTTTTGACTATTTGGTTTTGCGCCCACGCCTGAAAATCAATGGGACGTCCGCCGCGTTGAGACATAGTAACACTCCTCCTTATTACGAAAAAACGCCGGACAAGCCCCTTCTCAGGGGATGACCAGCGACATTTTGGCAAGAAAAAACGCTGACAAAAACCGTCAGCGCATACTCCTGCCCTCGTCACAGCGAGAGAGCGCCACTGTGTACCAAAGATCCTTGACCGTGCAATTCTCCTGCCCTCGCGCCACAAGGCTTTCGCCTTTCGTACATGATCTACCTTCTCAGAAGCTTCCTCCCAATGGCGGTATTACCCAACAGCTTTCGCCGCTTCGACCATTTCCTTGCGCTCACAGTGCCGTCCGCAGAGGGGTTCTAACCCAAATTCCTTTTAGGCTGCTGCCTGATCTTTTGCATACAAAAAGATCTTTACGACCAACACAGCCACACGGTGTCACCGGATCATATTTACTTGTCTGTTGCAAATGAATGTTGCTGCTGCGGTTTGTGCATACTGCAAAGTGTCAGCACACGCTCTGGGTATTTCGTAAATCATATACAATTCACGACAGAAAAGTTACCGCAATTCTATCTTTTACTATACATTGACTTGCCAAAAAAGTCAACAAAAAATGCAGGAAAATTGTGAAAAAGCAAGAACTATCTGAATTGCGATTCAAATTGCTTTATATTGTTTCCATCATCTGGAAGTTCAAAAGAAAGGATACCACGGCATCTTGTTTATTGCCGTCACAAACACCGTCAGAAAGAAGGGAAGATTACTATGCCACGTCGCGGAGAGAACATTTACAAACGAAAAGATGGCCGGTGGGAGGGTCGCTATATTCGTGGCCGAACACCTGCCGGCAAGGCGGAATATGGGTATGTTTATGCCAAGAGCTATGCCGCCTGCCGTGAGAAGCGGCGAAGGATGGAAGATGCGCTGCCACAGAAGCCTATGTTGACAGGTGAAATGTCGGTATGTCAGGCAGCAGAATTCTTCCTGTCCGAGCGCCGCGGCGCACTGAAGGCCTCAACGATTGGGCGTTACGAGTATATGATACGGCACTATATTGTCCCTGAAATTGGAACGATCCTGCTGCGTGATCTGACGGCGGAAAAACTTTCTGTATTTTTTTCGCGGCTGCAAGATAGAGGTTTGTCATGCAAGAGCACAAGGGATGTTGGCGTGCTGCTGAAAACAATTTTCAAAGTTGTGAAAAAGAAATGCCATTGCGACTGCCCCGGCAGGGATGTGGAGCTGCCTGCATATCGAAGCAAAAAGGTCGAGGTATTTGCTGACCACGAAATAGCCGCGCTGGCGCAGAAGGTATTGGATGCACCGGACATCACGGGACTTTGTGTCCTTCTAATCCTGAACACCGGGCTGCGCCTTGGTGAGATCTGCGCTCTACGCAAAAGTGACATTGACTTCCGTTCAGGCTTCCTGCGGATCGAGCGTTCTGCCGCCCGCGTGCGGGATGGCTCAGGCACACGGCTGGTGGTGCAAGCCCCGAAAAGCAACAGTTCTGTGCGTCTTGTAGCCATTCCCAATGATATGCTGGAATTGCTGAAAGCGACCACCCAGAGCATTCAGAGAGGCAATTATCTGCTGACCAACACGGACACGCCGATGGAGCCGCGCACGCTACAGTACCGATACCGCAAGCTGCTGGAGCGCTGTGGCATCCGTTACCGAAATTTTCATGCCCTGCGACACACCTACGCGACACGGTGCATGGAAAGCGGCGTGGACATCAAGAGCCTCAGCGAGCTGCTGGGTCACGCTGATATACGGACGACATTACAGACCTATGTGCATTCCTCTCTGGCACATAAAAAGCAGGCGGTGCAGAGTATATGCTTTCTCCCGATTGAAAGTACGTGGGGCAGTTTAACTCCGTCAAAAATTCCGTCAGAGATGCCGCAAAGCGATGCGCTGCAAAGACGCGCAGACGCAGGAGTCGTGAATTGTATATGATTTACGAAAAACGAGCTATTCCTCATGCAGCCGTAGGCACAGATGCCTACGGCTTTTTTTGTTTTGCAGGCAAGGCGCGATCCGGCTTGCTGCGTCGTGAACAGGGGCTAATCATCCTGTTATCAAGACCGTCTGGGATAGAACCGCTCGCCGACCCACTCTGCGGTCAGCTCTTTCGGATGCAAGACCAGCGTGGGCGTATGGTTTTCCGCAGCATAAGCAAAGGCTTTGTTTTCCCCGCTGTCCGTTGCTGACATATCCGCATCATGGACATATAGTACCACATCGGCAAGGCCGATGATCTTCCTATAGGCTTGCAGCTGTGCATCCGGCGTACCCACGGGACACACAACAGAAATATGGGTGCATTTTTCCAACATAGTAAAATAGCGTTCCCGCAGATACGGCGCCCACTTTGTGGCTTGTTCCTCATGTGGTATGTAGCAGAAAAGCATCAGGTCTTGGTCGGTGGTTTCCCGCAGACCATTGACGATCTCGGCTGCGTACAGACCTACGCCGCAGTCGCAGGCGGTCAGGAACTGTGTCACACCGCGCTGGCGCAGCGCCATGATCTGCTGCGCCAACTCCATTTTCAGTTTTTGGCAGCGGTCATCTTCCTCGTCAAACCCCCACGGAAAGCGCATGGGGTGCTGTCCCATGACTGCACAACGGTATATACGGCAGCCTTCTTCCAAAGCAGTCACACCTTTACGAAGATTATTGTCGCAATAAATAATACGACAATAATTATTAAAATGCAACGATTTTTCAAAGTATAATAAACGAAAAATCTAAGGTGGTGAAGTTGTGACAGACATTCTTGAAATCATTAAGCAGAATCGTGAGGCACGGGGATGGTCGGAATATCAGCTTGCTGAACGCTCTGGCCTGCCACAGTCTACCATCTCCTCGTGGTATAAAAAATCTATGACGCCATCGTTTGCATCGCTTGAGAAGATCTGCGATGCTTTCGGTGTTACATTGTCGCAATTCTTTGCACAGGACGACATTTGTGTGGCTCTGACTCCCGCGCAGCGTGAGATGTTGGATAAATGGAATTGCTTGACATCCGCGCAGCAAGCAGCGTTGGCAGCACTCATGGATACGATGATATGAACGGATAAGCCGGTTCTCGCGGCGAAGAAGCGTTTTCCACCTGTACGCCCCGGCAGCTTTCCGCTACAATGGCCTTGTACTTGAGGTCATTAGGCATTGAGGACGGAGCAGAGCAGGCACGGGATAGGCGATCATGCCCAGCGGAGCATATCAGCGTGGCTGTAACCCCCGACAAAATCTTGAAGGGGCGAAACGCAAATAAACCGAAAAAAAGATGAAGGGTGTATCAGCTGGTACATCCTTCATCTTTTTCGCTATTCTTCTTTTGCTAATGTTTGCGTATGCAGGAACGCATCCATCAGCATTTTCCCATCCTCGCGGTCACTCCACCAGTACGGGCGCAGAAACAACAGAGCATTCTCCAGCCAAACATAATCGTCCCTGGTCAGTGTATGACTTTGAAGCCCTGCGCTGATCCTGATATACGATTCTCTTACTTTGGCACTGGCATGGTCACGGACAAGATAGCCGTTGAGAAAGCCGGTGATGACAGATATTTCCTCATCCGTATAAAACATGGCGTCCCTCCTGAATTCAATCGCACAGGACAGAGTATAGCATATTTTCTTTGCATCCACAAGCAGTCCCGCCTTTTCTGGCCTTACTGTAGCAGGCGGCGCACGGAAAGGCAAAACAGGATACCGAGCTTTCGCCCGCACATATGTGCAACTATGAGCTGTATAAAACAGCAGGTCGCGGCAACGCCGCGACCTGCTGTACCATTATGAGAAAAACAACTTGTCGGTTGATTCGTCCAGCTTGACCACGCTCAAGTCGATGAAGTCATCCAGCGACGGCGCGGAACGCCGCAGGTATTCGTGTCCTCCATCCACAGCACAGGCACCGCACGAGCATATTTTGAGGTCGTGTGTCGAGGTAGATTCTATAACATCCCCGCACTTTCTGCATTTGATGGCGTTTTTGATAATCATGTCGTTCTCCGCATCCTCGGTTCATACAATTCAGGCGCACACGCACAATCGAATTCGTGTGCCGCGCAGGGCGGGAAAAGTGTGCAACCATTGCACACTTTTCCCTCGCCTCAGTCACGCGCTCTGTTGCACGAAGATGCCCTCCTCATCCCATGTGACTAACCGGAAATTGTAGGGACGGTCATCAGGCGCGGACAGCCCGTTGAGGATGTCCAGCAGCTCCCGCACCTCAGGCGGGTGATACCGCGCGATGAGAATTGCCTCATCCACAGGCTTGTTGTCCAGCGCACAGCCGTCCACATACATACGGAGCTGGTATAAATCCAACGCCTTCGTCTTGCCCGCCTTGGCTTCATAGATGGTCACGCCATTGACGCAGCCCACAAACAGGTCTACTTTCGCCTTCAGTCCGATTTTCTGAAATACCGGCTCCTCGCGGCTCACCCGCAGGGCATCGGGGTTGCTCTCGCACTTAGCCGCCAGCTCCTTGACGTAGCGGGCTTCGATGGTGTCCGCGTCTTTGGGCGGCGCGGGGACATAGGTTGCGATCCAGCGGAACAGCTTGTTCAGGCGCGGATCCGCTTCACAGAAGGACGTCTTTGTATTCTTGGTGGCGGGCAGTGCGGCGGAATTGTCCGTAATCAGGTCTACCTGCACCAGAAAGCGGTTCTGGCTGGGGTGAATAGCCTCGCCCCAAACACGGTCGAACAGTCCGTGCTCAATGGCGCGCCCGTTGATGCGCAGCTCTACACCGCTGGAGGCCATGTTGCCCTTATAGTAAATGGCATTGCTCTTGGTAGGGAGGATATTCCCATACCGGCAGTGGATGGTCAGCTGTCCGCCGCCCAAATCATAGGGGACATTCTCCAGCCGCTTCATGGTTCCCTCTTCCCATGTGGGCTGCAGAGGCTTCAAAATGTGGCACTTCTCTGTGCCACCGTTGACCTCCAGCACCTTCATCGTGATGTTCGTATCTGCCAGCACGCCGGCGTAGATATACCGGAGTTCCTCGATGGCATACATCACGAGATGGTGGAAATCGGACTGCGCCGCCTTGCGGTCGGGCTTCACCGTCTGGAACTTTGCCATGGGGCAGCGGACGGTAACAGCGGTGCCAGTCGGGTAGGGCAGACCGCCGGCACCAGGGTAAAAGAACACCTTCATGGGCTGGTCCTCCTCAGAAGTGCCCATGGAGTAAGGCGCCGTAACCTCGCGGTACTGGTTTGCAGCCGCGTCCTTTTTCGTCCGCGTCCGGATGCTCCACTGCTGGCTGGGGCTGCTGTCGCAGGACGCCAGCGCGTGTTTCAGCCCGAAGCCATGCTCGTTCAGCGGCGTCTGCGCCCCGTCCCGACAGGCGATGGTCAGCGCACTGTCCAAATTGGTGATGCCCGTGCCGCCGTCCACCACGCCGATCTCCACTGCATCGCCCAGATTCTCGAAGGACACCACAATCGTCATGGAGAGGTCGGGGTCGTCGCTGTTGGCACGGAGATTGGAAATCGCATCGTCCGCCAGCTCGCAGATAGCCTGCGCCGCACTGTTGAAATTGTCACCGATACCCGCGAAAAGTCCATACCCAGTGGGGTTGTTATGGATAATCTCTTCCGCAATGGGGTTGTTGTTCCTGTTTTCCATGGTTAAAGCTCCTTTCCGTTACTTTGCGCTGCGTGTAACAGCGTCCCGGCGAATAGCGTCTGCGACGATGCGCAGCAATGACTGCTGGCGGATGACCTCCCAACAAAAGCACTCAATCAGGGTGTCAGGCGTCACGCGCAGGTCAATGCAAACCTGCAGCAGCTCCATCCAATCGTCCTCGGTCATCTCCACTTCGATGGTGTTCTTTCTGTTTTCGTCCATGTCCGTACTCCTTTGTTTTTGATAAACAAAACACCGTGCAGGAAATACCTACACGGTGCGTCGGAAAACGACAAGGAAACGGAGTATCCGTCCGCAGGGAGGACTTGCAAATCCCTTGAAAATAGGGTATACTTCTCCCTGCGGTGCGGAATTTTTCCGTTGTGTAGGTGGTTGCTTCACCTGCGCAGGTCATAGGGAGTTGGCGCTCCCTGTGACTGCCGTTGTTTTGTTTTCTATAGCTATTATATCATATTGGGGACAATATTCAATTGGCAAAGTCCACAAATATTGGGTACATTATATGTGCAACTTGTATATTGAACCCAGTATAGATTTTCGGTTAGAATAGTACTGAACTGATATAGCTTAAGGAGGCCATTATGGCAGTTTCAAAAGCGCAGCAACGCGCTGTGAATAAGTACGTCAAGAACAACTATGATGAAATAAAGCTCCGCATGCCCAAAGGCAAGAAGGAAATCATTCAGGCGCACGCGGCACAGCGCGGCGAGTCCGTCAACGCCTACATCAACCGCGCCATCGACAAGGCCATGAGCGAGGACGATTCCTCTACCTGAACAGACAAGGCAGGTGATCTGCGCCATCGGCGCAGATCACCTGCTTCTTTAAGAGCCTCTTTCCTGCAGCACCTTACACATGGTATAGTGGCGGTACTGGAGGTGCGATGCGGATGAAGACAACAATAACCTTTGAATTGGAAACCAACATCAGGGAGCAGCTGGCGGCCATCTGCTCCCGATATAATCTGTCGCTTGAAGAGGCATTTACTTCTTTTGCAGAGGTCGTCGTCCAAGCGGGAAGGCTTCCATACGACATGGAAGTGCCTAACGCGGTGACTCAGGCAGCGATGGCTGCCGCTGAGAAGGGCGAAGGGCTGTCCGGCACATTCGACTCCGCGCCTGAACTGATGGTCGCTCTGGGCTATACACGGGGCAATTCGAGACGCTACACGCTCGAAGAACTGGACAACGAAGAAAAGGATGCCGAGATGAGCCGCTGCAACTCGTCCGTGGACTTTGAAGCCTAACAACGTGCCAAGATGAAGGGCATCCCCGTGACACGCTACGATGCAGAGAGAAGGGTGGCTTATCTGATGGGATTGTGCCACCAACTATCGTATCAAATTTCCGCCAATCGTCGGAAAAATATTTCGCCAACTATCGGAAAAGCATTGCATAATCCATAATCAGTGCATATAATAAAGCTAACGCAAAGGAAGGCGAGGTATCCCAAATGAAGAATTACAGGAAAAGAATTGCTGACGATATTCTGATGCGGAAGCTGGAAGGCAAAGGTGCGGTGCTGATTGAAGGCCCAAAGTGGTGCGGTAAAACCACAACTGCGGAGCAGTTTGCTGCCAGCATTTTATATATGGACGACCCGGAAAAGAAAGCGCAGAACATCACGATGTCCGAGTTGAACCCCAAGCGGCTGCTGAAAGGCGCGACACCGAGACTGATTGACGAGTGGCAGCTTGCTCCAAAGCTTTGGGATGCCATTCGCTTTGAGGTTGACCATCGCGGCGAGTTGGGACAATTTCTCCTCACCGGGTCTGCCGTTCCCGCCGATACCAAGGAGATTACACACTCCGGTACGGGGCGTTTTACATGGTTGACGATGAGGCCGATGAGCCTATATGAATCCGGGGATTCAACAGGTGAAGTCAGCATAAAAGATCTGTTTGAGGGAAATACGGAGGTAGATGGAGGTTCAGATTTAAGTATCGACCGTTTGGCTTTCCTCGTGTGCCGGGGCGGTTGGCCGCAGGCTGTGGATATGCGTGATGAAATTGCTTTGGATCAGGCGGCTGATTACTATGATGCAGTTGTACACTCGGATATTAACCGTGCCGACAATGTACAGAAGAATCCAGAAAGAGTTCGCAGGCTCATGCGTTCCTACGCAAGAAATCAAGGAGGCCAGGTGCCGAATACGGTGCTTGCACAGGATATTTCGACAAACGACGAAGTGGCGATCAGCGAAGAAACGGTTGCTTCCTACGTAAATGCGCTCAGAAAAATCTTTGTTGTGGAGGATATGCCTGCATGGAACCCCAATCTACGCTCCAAGACTGCGATTCGCTCATCAGATACCCGGTACTATGTTGATCCGTCTATTGCTGCTGCCGCTCTAGGCATCGGCCCGAACGATTTGATCAATGACCTGAAGACGTTCGGATTTCTCTTCGAAACGCTCTGTATCAGGGATCTTCGGGTTTTTGCCGATGCGCTGAACGGAGAGGTTTATCATTACAGAGATAAAGACGGACAGGAATGCGACGCCGTTATTCATTTGAGAAACGGGAAATACGGACTCGTTGAAATTAAGCTCGGCGGCGACAGTCTCATTGAGGAGGGCGCGAAAAGCCTGAAAGCGATGGCTGAAAAAATTGATACCGATAAAATGAACGCGCCCGCCTTCCTGATGGTCCTGACCGGAACCGGCGATTTTGCCTATCGCCGTCCGGATGGCGTGTGTGTCGTCCCTATCGGTTGCCTGAAAAACTGATGCCGCAACAGATCTGCGCGGTTTTTGTGCAGATATGAGCAAAACTCGCTCATAAAATGTGATAACGCTTGAAAAACTCGTTCATTTTTTGTGGCTTCGATTGAGGTCAAGGCGAAAAACGGCACTGCAAAATCCATTCGTACACTGATTGCCAGTGAGAAGTATGACGACATTCACTGCGGCATCAAGCTCACCGGCGGCAATATCGGCTTCAGCGATAACATCTACACATTTCCCTATTTCTGCACTTTCCTGCTGAAACGGTATTTGGCAGAGGCAGACCTGTGAGATACCTCTCAGGCACGCGGTAAGCATCTTCCGCTCCCGTGCCTGACCGACACAACCTACGAAAGCTGAAGGGCCGGTGATCTGCGCGACTGCGCGGATCACCGGCTTGTGCTTTGCTCGCAGGCGGCTTCATAAAAAGCGTCTGCGGCGGAGTCCTCCCCGCCGCAGTTATAGCTATTATATTCCCTTTGCTGCGTATCTGCCGCCGCCTCGCGCCTGCGTGTGCTGTGTAGCCGATTGCTCTTGCAATAATCGCAGGTGCCATGGTTACGGCAGTTGAAGCACACCGCCTTCGCGCCGTGGTACGGCCTGCGGTGCTCTTGGCCGGATGCAATGGCTTTTTCCAAGCCCATGTTATCACTCCCCTCGCTGCCCTAAACGATGATTTTCAAATATATTATAACACGTCCAGCAAACGGAGGGTATGAACATTTTGTGACCTCAGGTACGGAATGCTATGTGCTGGCCTTGGCACTGCCACCGAAGCAATAGGAGAGTGACTCTGCGCGAAACTCTTGTGCAGTAGCACTTCTTCGCTTATAATTACTGTAACTAAGGTTATCAAACCGCTATTCAGGGAGACAATTATGGATAAAACATTTCAGAAGTTTTTGCGGAGTGGAATTGACCTTTCTCCTGTAGGGGTGGAACGTCGTGAGGGTAATAACCCTTATTTCTGCACACCGAAAGGTGCCTCTATATTTGGTTGGGCAGGCGTGGATGGTATCCACTTTTGCTTTATACAAGGATTCGGCGGTATGGTCTTTGCTGTCAGTCCCATGAATTCCGCGCCTGATTTCGTTCACCCTTTGTCGAAAGACTTTGCAGACTTTTTGAGGCTGCTTCTTGCCTGTGGCGATGTAGCGGCACTGGAGCAGGCTTGGATGTGGGACGAAGCACAATTTGAAGCCTTCTTGCGGAATAACCCGCCAACGCAAGCACAACAGGTGCGGCTGTCTGAAGTCGCTGCACGGCTGAACTTGACTCCGATGGAGCATCCGTGGGCGTATCTCAAAGAGCTGCAAGCATCCTTTGATTATGGAAAAATCAAGTATACAGAGGACTACTACGATGTTGACATGAATCCTGCGGCAGAACCGACTGCTCCGGAATGGAAAGTCTACTTTGAGGGAAATTTCTGGGGGCATTCGGGAAGAGACCGTGCTGGGACAGAAATCAAATTGAATAAGCAATTTGACTGGGCGGGGCATCATTGGGTTATCCCTGCGGTGTATTCTTGCAGCAAGGGTCTGGTCGTGGATTTCTGTATGCGTGCCGAAGCGGAGGACATCCGCAGTTTCATAGCAAAATGGAACCTGACTGCTGAGAATGATTCAGCGGAAAACTTTACGCAGGAACAGCAGATGCAGATGGAGCTGGAAAATCCGCTTGGCCTTGATTTCAGCGCTAAAATAGAGCTGAACGGAAAGACACTGCAATCTTCTCACGGCTGTGCAGTAGGCATCATTCCATGTTTGCCGGATGGAGTAGCAAACGAGAAAGTGGCGCAAGCAGCAGCCACGCATTATGGCTTAGACGACTCCTACGGCTGGATGATTTACAGGGAGTCTTATCTGTGGGGCAGAAAACGCCGCCCTGAAATAAAATCACTTTCCATTACGATGGAGCAGCAGCCGTGCCACGTACCCGGCCCGCATTTTAGGACACACGCTCCCGGCGATTCGTTTTCCTTTTCCCATCCAGTCAGCGGAACCGAATACACATTGACTGTGCAGGAATTGGAGCAACAGACAATTTCTCAAGAACAATTTGACTCGAACCGCTGGTTCTACCCAACACATTTTACCGCCATGAGCTATACCCTTTCTCCTGAACCGGACGATGATATTTCAATCTGCGATTGTGCTGAGGGCGACAGGCCTTTGGAAATCACCCCGTGTGCTGACCACTATGCGCCGGAGGCCCAAAACGATATTGCCTGTGTCGGCGTTATTGGCGGCGCGGTTGGCCCAGCCGCAGTTGTGTTCGGAAAGAACGCTCAAGGACATCTACACGCTGTTTGCTCCGCGCTGCATTTTGAGCCAGTGGCGGAAGATATTGAATGGCGCGTTGAGTTTCATGTTGTTCAATTTTCAAACAAAACATTCTTGCTCATATAACGCTGCATATACGCGCCCCCTCATGAGGTCGATCCTCACGAGGGGGCTCTGTTATCAAATTTAACAGACACTGTCTGGCAAATTGAGTTGGTCGCATTATTGCGAACTGCTGACGATTGCAGACCCAGACAAATATAGTTTCTATGAAAAGAATACTATCAACTCCGATTGGTCAATACGCGAATTGAAGCGGCAAATTTCTACTTCTCTTTACCGTTGTGCAAATCGTCGGATAGCTCTCAGGCAGGCAAGGCTATGCGGGTATCCGCTGCCCTCCCGCCCGTACGAGGCGTTCCGACTATGCCGCTGATCAGCAGCGTGCGGCGGCATACCCGCCAAGGGCCTCAGGCGGGGCACGGCAGGCGCGGAACTGTTCGCGTGCCTGAAACTATACCCAACTCTGCGGCGCGGCACAGCGGGGCTCCGAGGGAGCGTCTCGTTGTTTCGGATTCCTAAGCGTCCACGAGAGCGCCAAAGCATAATGACTTTCGTGGCGAAGCGGAACCTATGAAAATCAGTGATTGACCGCAGATTGTCCTAAAAACACAGGGGCGTGTTAAGTCATATAACACGATAGCCTGAGTGAAAATTCTAAAAGCCCGCCGAATAGTTTTACTTCACTCCACGCAACGCAGGCCGCATGATCTGTGCCTCCGCACAGATCATGCGGCCCGTCTTTCTTGACTGCTACAAAGGCAGGCGTTAAACCTGCCGTTTCGTGCAGTATTAAAAACTGCATAGCTGCCGTTTCGTGCAAATATCGACATATTTAACTTGCCTTTTCGTGTAGACCTGTGCTAAACTATGGAAAACAGCACGACTTTGAAAGGCAGGAGGAATCGGTATGCTGAAGCGGAAGATTTATGACGACCTCGTTGCGTGGAAGCAGCGAAGCGGCGGAACGACAGTGCTGCTGATTGACGGCGCAAGGCGCGTTGGCAAGAGCTTCATTGCCAAGGAGTTCGCAGAAAACGAGTATAAAAGCCACATCATTATTGATTTCGGGAATGTCCCGAAGGATGTATTGGATATCTTTGAAAATGACAGCACCGACCTCGATATGTTTTTCGCCAAGCTGTCCGTTTTCTTCGGGGTCCAACTCTATAACAGGGAGTCCCTCATCGTGTTTGATGAGGTGCAACAGTTCCCCCGCGCACGGCAGCTCATCAAATACCTTGTGGCGGATGGTCGCTACGATTATCTGGAAACAGGCTCTCTCATCCGGCTCAAGAAGAACGTCAAGGACATTATCATCCCATCGGAGGAGGAACATCTGGAGATGTTCCCCTTGGACTTTGAAGAATTTCTGTGGGCACTGGATGATGAGGTCACCGTTCCGTTTATCCGGCAGGCATTCGAGGCGCAAAAACCCTTGGGTCAGGCGGTGCATCGAAAGGTTATGAATAGCTTCCGGCAGTACCTGCTGGTAGGCGGGATGCCCCAATCCATCCTCGCCTACCTGAATGGGAAGGACTTTGCCGCTTCCGACATGGCGAAGCGAAACATTCTGCGGCTTTACCGCGACGATGTCGCCAAGTTCGCAGAGGGATACGAGGATAAGGTCTATGCTGTTTTCGACGGTATCCCCGGTCAGCTATCCAAAAAGGAAAAGAAATATCGGCTGAGTTCGCTGGGTGAAAATGCACGTTTCCGTTCCTATGAGGATTCCTTTATCTGGCTGAACGAAGCGATGGTAGTTAATACCTGCTTCAACGCCACCGACCCCAATGTAGGGCTTGCCCTCAGTGCCGACCACGCCACGCAGAAATGCTATATGGCGGACACGGGGTTGCTGGTGACACAGACATTCATGGACAAGGGCTATACGGACAACGAGCTGTATAAAGCCATCCTTTTTGACAAGCTGGACGTAAATGAGGGTATGATTTTGGAAAACATGGTGGCGCAGATGCTCCGATGCCGCGGACACAAGCTCTACTTCTACTCCCGCTGCGATAAGGAGCATCGGGAAAACCATATGGAGGTCGATTTCCTGATTGCCGAGGGCAAAAAAATAGCCCCCATCGAAGTGAAGTCCGGCAGCTACCGCAGCCACGCATCATTGGACAAATTCCGCGCAAAGTTCTCCTCGAAAATCGGTGAGAGCTACATCCTTTACACTAAGGATGTTATGCGCTCCGATAACATCCTTCATCTGCCCATCTACATGGCAATGTTTCTGTAACCATATCCAGCCGACTGCCATCTTTGCGCGGGGTGATCCGCGTAGCGGATCACCCCGCGCCTTCTGCAGCGGCCAGAAGGAAATCTATTTCTTCACCGAGGGCCGCGCGATAAAAGGCCATTTGATGCGGAAAGCAGAAAACAGTGATGGGCTTTCCCACCCGCATCAGTGCCGCATTTTCCTTCAGCACGTGAATCGTCATCAGCGTCCCTATCATGATGTAGTTGCCGGTAACCGGGTCTATCAGCGGGCACACCGTAGATATTCTCGTTGCCGCGTTCCCTGGAATCGTACCCTTCTCCGTGTTCTTCGCATAGCCTGCCTCGCTTATGCTTTCACTGCACGCTGCCTTTAATTTGTGGTAGCCCCAGTTTTGGATATATTCCAAATCTCTCATCCCCTCCCGGCTCATCGGCACGACATAGCGCATACCCCGCGGCACCACCTTGCCGGGTTCCATGGCAAGTGTCCTGCTCAAATCGCGGGGCTTGCGAACCAGCAGAATACAATCGTGCCCCATATCCTTTGCGGTATGCATCCCTCTGAGGACAAAGTCGTCAAACAGTGCTCGCTCCTTGTTCACCACGCTCGTGCCCCATGACAGTCCCCCCTGCGGCACGACGTATACGGCTGCCGGCATACCGCCGTGCACAACAAACCCCACATACCGAGCAAAGCGTGCAGCCATGCCGTTACCCAGAATGTCCCTCTTTATCTCCAGTACATTGTAGAAGCTGCGGTCATTGCGAGCATCCAGCGGCGGTAAAATCTCCGCAAGGCAGCTTGCTAACGAGGGCTTTCCCTCTTTCATGTTTTCATCGAATACAAGAGGGCGAGTCTCGTAGCCTGCCGCGATAAAAAAGCAATTGGCTCCACTTAAATCCAGCCGCCTGTCCAACGGAATTCGCCGCGTGCAGCTGCCGCCTTTCAAATTGACTTGCCCAACGATTTCTTTCGGCACGCTTGCCAGCCACGGAAAGAGTGATGCGCCATGCGTAAGCAGAAACAAAAGCCCTGCATTTGTGAGGCCGCAGACATGGCGCATCCGCGGGCGGTTTCTTCCGTCGATCCGCACCGTCACCTCGACAGTTTTGTCCTCGATGAGACCCTTGTCTTCCAGCTCGCGTATCGTGCGAACTCCTGCGTCAGCCGTCCGCGCAAAAATAGCAAGGTCATCGCGGCGCACCTGACCGCAAAGGGCAAGTGCGCACAGCATACTGATTTTTATTTTAGAAGGCGTATACATTGTGGTGCTCCTCTCCTCAGTCTTGGTCGGCCGCCCCTGAATAAGCCGTATCTTATAAACAATTTACCCTTTTATTCGGGCGGCTGCCATGTGGGTAAAGTATCTTCCGAATTGTCCTATTCGTACAGAGACATTGTCATTCCCGCACTTGCAAAACTGCAAAGCCCTTGTGCTTCAGCGGGTTTGCAGGTCTGCCGTCTTGTCTGAAATGCGGCATCCGGAATGACCGTGTTTTAGTGTGCAAAACACTCTCACCGGGGTGTGATGAATATGGGGTCAAATATCCATTCCGCTCCGCAGTCGCGCCGTCCACAGTTCGATAATATGTTCAGGCGTGGGGAGTGCGCCGTCCATCGCCGAAACCGTGATGTATGTCCCTGCCGGGAGGAGCTCGGATGCCCTCGTAAAGAAGCGGAAATCCGCATAAAATCCATCATCGCCCGCCTCAAAATGAGAGCAGATTTCATCGGTGATCGCTTTGGTATTATGGTTATCGGAGTCCAGATGTGGGGCAGCTGTATCCCTGTAAATGAAGAGATAGGTAATGCATTTCTTTGCGATTTTCGGCAGCTTTTCTTTCACAGAAAGCACTGACCCGCGTACCGTTTCCACAAACATCGGCGTGTCAAAGATAGCGCGCTTCTGCCCGCTATTGATTACACCATGGGCGCGGATGGAGGGCAGCATAGGCATCCGAACGAGCAGCAAATTTCCCTCGACAAAAGCGTCAAACGCATGTATTTCACGAGCAATTTTCCGGTAGAGCTGCGTGCATATTTCATCCGAGGGCAACGTTTCGCCTGCGCCTAATCCCGCCCTGACTGCATCAATTTTGCCCATGAGCGTGAGCGTTCTCAGGAGGCTCCAATATGTGTTATTGTCCAATTTTTCAATGGCACTTTTCACCTCTCTTGCCACTGCCTCAGCATATTCCTCATCAGCGAATTCGGCGTTTGCCATCCGTTGAACGGACTGCATTTCAGAGAAAAATCGTATCAATGCCTGCCCGATTTTTTTGTTTAGCGTAAGCAGATTCTCAGCGTCATCATTGATGTTCCGGGTCAGCAAGCGCAGCTTAAACATCGCCTCAGGTACGCGGTAAGCGGTGTGCTGCGCACCGTCTGTGCGGTTCGAAGCTGCCGGCGTACTGGGCTTCATAGGCGGTAAAATGGGGGCAAATTGCATGTTGGAAACCTCCCTGGCATTAGGCACATGTCCCCTTTGGGACTGTGCCAGACACGTTGTTTTGGGGCAGCGAGTTTTTCCCGTTGTAGATCACTACCATAGAGGGAAATGGCGCGGGGTCGGCTGCGTTTCCCTCGTCGTCTGTGAACCGCAGCCGTCCACGAATAAAGCGAATTTCCGCTTTTCCGTAAATGTAATCGTGAAAGTATGCCGTATCTGTCCGCGCGGGGATAAGTAAAATAATTGGATACCCACAGCGCGCCTCTTCAAACGCCTTCCGCACCCATTTACCGATCTCTCTTCCGTAGGGCGGGTTGCAAAATACTGCACCGCCGCGATCCCAGCTCTGCGAAAGTCCGTCCGTTTCGGGGGTATAGTACAGACCGCATTTTGCCGTTTTGTTTGTTGCAGCGGGGTCAAGCACGAAGTTAAACTCGCTATCCAATTTGTCAAAAAAGTCCTGTGGTGTGCACCAGCACATGTTTTTGGAAGATAGCAGTGCCTTGTTCATTTTGCAAACCACCCCTTCGCATTCATGTGTGTGCAGATACAGCTTCCATCTTGTTTTCTTGGACCTTTCCGTTCGTGCTCAGACTGATATGCGAGTCCTTCTGCTATAGCCTGGTTCATGATGAGCGTGCTCATATTAGCATAATATATAAGGTCTTCAAAAAATGAAATGGGGGTTGCGCACTTCTTCAGCTCCGCCACGATGCGCTTTGCGCGCTGGCGGAAAAGCATACAAATCTCGTGCTGAGAAAAGAGTTCTTCCAGTTTCTCCGTGTACTCGTCGATGCGCTTCTTAACTGTGTTATAGCAGCGGTTCACCTTTTTTGCGATGGTACCAATGCTCCAGCCGAGGATATGAAACCGCATGATCATGCGATTTTCCTTCCTCCGCTTAGCTGCAATCTTTTCATCCCGCGCCTGATTTTTGCCGCGCTTTTTTGCCCCTGTAGGCATGGCGGAAATACCGATGGCGGCCTGCTCATCGGCGGTAAGATTCAGCTTCTCTACAATGTAGGCGTTTTTCATTTTGTAGTGCTTTTTTACTGCGGTTGACAGTAGAGACTGAACCTCGCGCTCGGATAGAGCTGGTTTCAATTGTGTGTTGGCCTTCAGTGCCAGTCGAAGAGCTTCTTCTTTGGGGTATCCAGCCATTTGGCAGGCTGAGAACAAAATAAGCAAAAAATAGTCCCGATAGCCCTCCCAGTTTGTGCGCAGCTCCAGCAGCTTCAGCAAAGCGTTTACACGCAGCTCTCCCGCAGCCTGTGCAGACGTAGGCATATAGCGGTAACAAGGCTCAGAAGTTGCTATACTCTTTCTTGGGTAAAACTGAAGATCCTTATATTCCTCTACGAGCGACATCCGAACAGAATGTCGTATTTCGCAGGTACAGTAATTATTTGCGTGAGTGTTAAATGTGCCTGGAATGCGTGTCAATCCTGCAATATTTGAACAATACCCCGAATCGACCGAGTAGCCAATGATCTGCAAGTCGGTGAGAAGATTTTGAATGGCATTTCCAATATGCTTTGAGATTTCGCTTGCCATAAAGCCAAGGCTCGCTGCACACTGGCCGATAAGCCAAATAAGATGGAAACCCCTTCCGCTGTAAACCACAATATTGGGCTCAGGAAGCTCGGTCCATATTTCAAGGCCTTGAGATAACAAGGACAGCGCATCTTCCGGATTTGGACAGTTTGAAGCTTTTTCGTGCGCATCAATATCTACCCAAATCGCGTTCAGCGCAAACAATTCACCAGTGTCCCATGTTTGTGCAGCTTTGAACTGCGCCTTTGTGATATAGTAGTCGGCATCAGCCGAGACATGCATCTGGGAGAGCCATTCTCCCACCTGCTCCGCAGGAACGCTCGCTACCGTCTCCATTGTAGATGTTCCCTTGGGGCGGCGCGCAATTGTCACTATGCCCTTATATTCGGGACGATCTGCTGCATAAATGAGGTCGGCGAAAGTCTTTACGTCGGCTTTGGGAGAATTGTGATTCGCTTGCTTGATGGGATATTTTGTGGGATGCTGGGTACGGAAAGTCGCTTTTTCTTCTTTTGTCCAAGAGTTTTTCATACTGCCTCCAAGGTTTTGGAGGCGATTGCGATGGCATTAGACGGCGTCTTGAAGTTGTCCCTTTATTTGTCCCTTTTTGTCCGTAATTGTCCCCTAAAATGTCCCCGAAGAAATCTACAGAACGAAACATACTGTTACGGACAGGCACAAACAAAAACGCCAGAAACCCTTGTGGTTTCTGGCGTTTTGCAGGTAAGCGGTATAAACTCAGCGCTTGGAGAACTGAGGTGCGCGACGGGCGGCCTTCAGACCGTACTTCTTGCGCTCCTTCATACGAGGATCGCGGGTCAGGAAGCCGGCCTTCTTCAGGATGGCGCGGTACTCGGGGTTCACCAGCAGCAGGGCACGGCTGATGCCGTGGCGCAGGGCGCCGGCCTGGCCGGACACGCCGCCGCCCTCGACGGTGGCAACGATGTCCACCTTGCCCAGGGTATTGGTGGCGTTCAGGGGCTGACGGACGACCATCTTCAGAGTCTCCAGACCGAAGTACTCGTCGATGCTGCGGCCGTTGATGGTGATGGAGCCGGTGCCGTTCTCAAACAGGTGCACACGGGCGACGGAGGACTTGCGGCGGCCAGTGCCGTACTTGTAGGGATTCTTAGACTGATACATTCTCTTTTTCCTCCTTACTTGACCAGCTCGGGCTTCTGAGCCGCATGGTCATGCTGCTCGCCGGCGTAGATGTGCAGACGCTTCAGGGAATCCTTGGTGACGATGTTGCGGGGCATCATGCCGCGGACGGCCACGCGCATAGCCAGCTCGGGCTTGTCCTGCATCAGGATGCGGTACTTGGTCTCCTTCAGACCGCCCACCCAACCGGAGTGGGTACGATAGTACTTCTGCTCCATCTTGTTGCCGGTCAGGACAGCTTTGCCGGCGTTGATGACGATGACGTTGTCACCGCAGTCGGCGTGGGGGGTATAGGTGACTTTGCCCTTGCCGCGCAGCAGGTCGGCGACGATGACGGCGGTCTTGCCCAGGGGCTTGCCGGCGGCATCCACGACGTACCACTTGCGCTCAATGTTGGCCTTGTTTGCCATGAAAGTGGACATGGTGATCTTCCTCCAATTTATATTATAATGTGTGCTTTACTTTTTCACGCGCCCTTGTTACAATCGGGGCAGAGAAAACGCGCTCAGCGCGCAGGATTATTTATACCACAGCGCCGGCGTGTTGTCAATATTGATTTGATTTACGATATGAACATCTTGCGTTTTCTCTCGTTTTCTTAATTATACTCTCGTTTTCTTAAATCGTAATTTACATTTTCAGGAGGCATGACCGTGCAGCACATATTGGGACTGGTCCGCCGCTGTGTGGAGGACTACAACATGATCGAAGCCGGAGAGACCGTGGCCGTGGGCGTCTCCGGCGGCAAGGACAGCTTGCTGACGCTGACGGCCCTGGCTCGGCTGCGAGCCTTCTATCCAAAGCCCTTCCGGGTGGAGGCCATCACGCTGGAGACGGGTATGCCGGGGATGGACTTCTCCCCGGTGGCCGACTACTGCGCACAGCTGGGCGTTCCCTATGCCCGCATCTCCGTACCGGTATACGACATCGTGTTCAACGAGCGGAAAGAAAAGAACCCCTGCTCCCTGTGCGCCAAGCTGCGGCGAGGCAGCCTGCATACGGCGCTGACGGAACGGGGGATACACAAGATCGCGCTGGGGCACCACTACGACGATGCGGTGGAGACGCTGCTGATGAACCTGCTGTTCGAGGGGCGCATCGGCTGCTTCCAGCCGGTGACGTATCTGGACAGGACGGACATCACCCAGATACGGCCGCTGCTGTACTGTCAGGAATCGGACATCCGCCGCATGGCGGCGAAGCTGGCGCTGCCGGTGGTGAAGAACACCTGTCCCATGGACGGCCACAGCCGCCGGCAGGAGGTGAAGGAGCTGCTGGCGGAGCTGGAGCAGCGCTATCCCGACCTGCGGAAAAAGCTCTTCGGCGCCGTGCAGCGTTACCCGCTGTACGGGTGGGATCTGGAAACGATGGAGAAATAAACGGCTTTTGTGAGGCTCGTAAATCAGGTTTGGAGGGATTCCGATGATAAAGGATCTAATGTATATCGAGTTAAAGTCTGGATATTCCGATGATGGCCCGGCATGGATCGGCTATGTAAAGACCTCAAAAACCAGAAAGACAGTCTATTTTAATGACCATGCTTTTCAAAAAGCCATCGGCGGCGGGTCGAACTACATAGATATTGAAACCGGTGACGGATATTGGATCACCGGTTTGAAAAAAGATGAAAGCAATCGTCATTGGGCGGGGCACGGAAAAATCACGATCGACCGCAGAGCCGTTGAGGAATACCTTGCTTTGATCGGGGAAAAAGAATTGCCATTGAGCTTGTTTGAGGTGGCCGACATGGAAGATAAATTTCCTGTTGAAAGAGCAAATAAGCTATTGAACGGAATAAAGTGAAATCTTCCTCTCGCCTCTCCCTATATGTACCCTACACCAGCACCCACTTCACCAGAAGCAGCAGCCCCAGCCCCGGCAGACCCAGAACCCCCACTGTCAGTGCGTTGAACCAGTTGACGCCCAGCGTCAGCCCGGTCACCGGGGCGGTGCTGTTCAGCAGCCACAGGACACCCAGGCCCAGGGCACTGTTCAGCACCACCCGCAGCGCCAGCTTCAGCGGCTTGCGGAACAGCCGCACCACCGCTACCAGCAGGAACAGGCCCACCAGGGCCAGGGATACGATCTCTATGACGGACATACCTCTCCCCCCTTTATCGCGCCGGCAGCCACACAGGGCGGCGCGGACGGCTCCGTCTTCGGCACCGGCACCGCGTGCGGGATGCCGGAGGGCACACTTTGGCCATTCTGCTCCTTAATACGGCGCAGCAGGTAGTTGCTGCGGGCTTTCAGGGCGTTGATCTCGAAGATACAGGCGTCGATGAGCTCGCTGTCACAGACGTAGTCAAAGCGGATATAGGCCTCCTTCAACGCCTGAGTGGTGCTGTACAGTTCACGCTCCAGTTCACGGAGCGTCGGGTCTGTGCTGTGCTTCTTTGCCATAGGGTTCCCCTCCACATCAATATTGTACGTCCAGTTTACGCATTTATGCCCGGTTTCAAACAGGGGCGGCCTGTCCGCCCGGAAAGGACAGCTATGGAACAGGAATATTTCATGCAGCAGGCCCTCGCTCTGGCACAGGAGGCCGCTGTCCACGGCGAGGTGCCGGTGGGCTGCGTCATCGTCCGCAATGGCGAGATCGTGGGCCGCGGCCGCAACCAGCGGGAGGAAAAGCAGGCCGCCGTCTCTCACGCGGAGATGGAGGCCATCGCCCAGGCCAATGCGGCGCTGGGCAGTTGGCGGCTGGACGAGTGCGACCTGTATGTGACGCTGGAGCCCTGCCCCATGTGCGCTGGGGCCATTCTTAACGCCCGCATCCGGCGGGTGTACTACGGCGCCCGGGATGAGGTGATGGGCGCCTGCGGCGGCGTGCTGAATTTGTTTATGGAGGGCTTTCCCCGTCCGCCACAGCTGGTGGGCAATGTGTGCGGCGACGAATGCCGCGACGTTTTGCAGGCCTTTTTCCGGGAAGTTCGGGAGAAAAACGCCGAGAATACGAATCGTTCGGCAAACATTGTTGAAGATTTCACAGAATTTTAATATTTGTAACCGAATTTTTTTCACATCTCCGCGATATCCTAATCATGCAAGAAACAAAAAACTTTTTTCATCTTCTCTCCCTGCCATATCTGCGGAGCGCCAAGCGGCACTCCGCTTTATGGTGTCCGGAGATATTTGCCCGCGCAAGCGGGTTTTTTGCTGCCCTATGGGGCTTTTCTTTTTGCGGGACTCATGCTATAATACCCCGCAGAACGACAAAAGGAGCGCGGAACATGGCCTCACCCCTGCTGCAAGGAAAACTGCATATCTCCGGCATGGACAGCCGGGCGGCGGCGCTGGCCCGACAGTGGCAGTTGGGACTGGAGACCATCGCCTTCTCCTATGCGCCTCTGCTGGATGATTCCGCCGCCCTGCCCCGGACAAAGGAGGAGATACATGGTGTCGGCAGTCTGTGGCTCCACGGCCCCTTCGCCGAGCTGATCCCCTGCGCCATCGATCCGTTGGCCCGGGATGTAGCCATGCGGCGGTTCCGGCAGGCACTGGACGCAGCGCAGGCGCTGGGTATACGACGCATGGTATTCCACGGAGGCTTTATTCCCCATGTCTACTTTCCGGAGTGGTATGTGGAGCAGTCGGTGTGGTTCTGGCGGGAATTCCTGCGGGACGTACCGGCCGACATGACACTGGCGCTGGAAAATGTCATGGAGCCGTCGCCGGAGACACTGGTGTCCATCGCCGCCCAGATAGACGATCCCCGATTGGGGCTGTGCTTGGATGTTGGCCACGCCAACACCTGCGTCAGCGAAACGCCGCCCATGGATTGGATCGCGCCTATGGCCCCATGGCTGCGGCACGTTCACCTGCACAACAACCAGGGCGATACGGACCTGCACGCCCCGCTGGGAGAGGGAAACATCCCCATGCGGCAGATCATCGACACGGTGCTGCAAGCCGCGCCGGAGGCCACATTCACCATTGAGAATCAGAACGCCCTGCCGTCGCTGCACTGGCTGGCGGCGCAGGGGTATATCGAGGAACCGACATGACAGAAGCAGCATTGCAGCAGTATATACAGACCATCCGCCCGGCAGACCGGGCGGTGATGGACGCGGCTCGGGAACGACAGGCAGAGCTTGCCAAGCCGCCGGGGAGCTTGGGCGCGCTGGAGGATATGTCCATCCGTCTGGCAGGCATCACCGGCCAGGTGTGCCCGAAAATGGGAAAATGCCGTGTGGCGGTATTTGCCGCCGATAATGGCGTGGTGGACGAGGGCGTGTCCTGCGCGCCCCGGTCCGTGACCTTGCAGCAGGCCATCAACATGACCCGGCGCAGGACCGGGATGTCCGCCATGGCCGCCGCCTTCGGCGACGATGTGGCCGTCGTGGACGTGGGTATTGCCGCCGACGTGCCGGGCGTGGGCATTCTGGACCGGAAAGTCCGGCGAGGCACCGGAAACATCGCCGTAGAGGACGCTATGACCCGGCCGGAGGCGCTTGCCGCCATGGCCGCCGGCATGGAGCAGGCGGCGCGCGCCAGAGCCGACAGTATCACCGCCCTGGGCATCGGCGAGATGGGGATCGGCAACACCAGCACCTCCGCCGCGGTACTGTCCGCGCTGACCGGGGCGGATATCGAGGTCGTCACCGGCCGGGGCGGCGGACTGACAGACGATGGCTTCGCCCGCAAGAAGGACGTGCTGCGCCGTGCGCTGACGCGTCGGGCTGTTGACAAGGACGATGTGTTGGATGTGCTGTGCGCCGTGGGCGGGCTGGATATCGCCGCCATGGCCGGGGCTTTCCTGGGCTGTGCCCGTGAGCGCATACCGGCAGCGGTGGACGGCTTCATCTCCGTTGTGGCCGCACTGTGTGCCGTTACGCTGTGCCCCGAAGTGCAGGACTATCTGTTTCTGTCCCACGACTCCTATGAGGTGGGCTACCGCCTGGCAGCAGACCGGCTGGGTCTGGAGCCCTGCCTGCATCTGGGAATGCGGCTGGGTGAGGGCAGCGGGTGTCCCCTGCTGTTCCGGGTGTTAGAGGGTGCCTGCGGCGTAATGGCCGGTATGGCCACCTTTGCCCAGGCGGCCATACCGGATGACTATCTGGACGAAATACGCGCAGGCGACAGCTTTACGGTGGACAAGCCATGAGGATACTGCTGATCGGCGGCGGAAAAAGCGGAAAGAGCACCATGGCCCAACGCCTGGCCGCCGCACTGTCCGGGGACGCACCTCGGTATTATTGGGCCACCATGACCCCCCATGACGATGAGGACCTGGCACGTATCCGCCGCCATGTGGCGGACCGGGCAGGCATGGATTTTATCACCGTCGAGCGTAGCTTCGATCTGCCTGCCGCCTTACCGGCACTGGACAGGCACGGTACGGTGCTGTTCGACAGCGTCACTGCCTGTCTGTCGGAGCAGATGTTTCCCGGTCCCGCGCCGGACGCCGGCGCAGCAAATCGGGTACTGCGGGAGCTGCTGGATATCAGCCGTTACCTCGACCATTTTATCGCTGTGTGCGACGATATCTGGCACGGCGGCGAGGACTACCGGGACTGGACGGAAGTTTATGTTCGGGGCCTGGCGGATATCTGTCAAGGGCTGGCTGCGGAATTTGACGTGGTATGTGAGATGACGGCGGGCCTGCCCCACCTGTGGAAAGGAGAACTGCCCCGTGTCTGACTGGATATACGGCTTTTTCATGGCGTGGGGTATGTTCCTGACCATTCCCTGCCCTAAAAAAATATGGCGGGAGAGCGCCCGGCGAAAAATGCTGGCTTGTCTGCCCCTGATAGGGCTGATCGTCGGCGGCATATGGGCGTTGTGCGCGTGGCTGGGCAGCTTTTTGCCACAGCCGCTGGCTGCTCTGCTGTGCGCAGCAGCTCCCTGGCTGATCACAGGTTTTATGCATCTGGACGGCTATATGGATGTGTGCGACGCGGTATTGAGCCGCCGGGACCTGGAGACACGGCAGCGAATACTGAAGGATTCCCACTGCGGGGCCTTCGCGGTGATCTGTCTGATGCTGCTGACCCTATGCCAATGGGCGGTATTTCTGTCGGCGGAGGCGCTGCCCCTGTGGCCGCTGGCACTGATACCGGTGGCATCACGGGCCTGTGCAGCGCTGGCCGTTCTGACACTGCGGCCCATGTCCACCAGCCAGTACAGCGCCATGACCCGCGGCGGCGCACCGGTAGTGTTTGCCGCCGTTGTGCTGGCGGCGGTGTGCGGGCTCTCCGTACTGCTGTGGGACAGCTTTGCTCCGTTGGCTGCGGCGGTGTGCTATTGGCTGGCGGCATGGTACGCTTTCCGGCAGCTGGATGGTATGTCCGGCGATGTGTCAGGCTTCGCCCTGACCATTGCGGAGTTAGGTGGTGCAGCGGTACTGGTGTTGTGGAGGTAAATATGATCCTGATCATTGGAGGCGCGTTTCAGGGAAAGTTGGCATACGCGCTGAAAGCATATAACTTAACAGAGAATGACGTATGCGATCTGGCAGTCAGCCACCCCGAGCCGGGATACAAATGCTATTGGCATTTGGAGGCGCTGAGCCGCAGAAATAACGATATCACAAGGTTTTTGCCGCTGTTCGAGGACGCAGTCGTCATCGCCAGACAGGTCAACGGGGGCATTGTGCCCATGGACGGTGCGGAGCGGGCATGGCGGGAAAACTACGGCGTGCTCTTACAGCAGCTGGCGAAAAAAGCGGAACATGTGACGCGCGTTTTCTGCGGAATAGCGGAGGAATTGAAATGAAACTGACACTTTTGCGGCACGGGGAGACCGAGGGCAGCCAGAAAAATCTGTATTATGGCGCGGCGGATATCCCGGCGCTGCCGAAATCGCTGGAGGCCTTGCAGCAGAAAGCTTTGACCGGCGTATATCCCACGGCGGAGCACTACTACGTCAGCGGAATGACGCGGACGATACAGACGCTGCGGGCCATATACGGCGACGTGGCATACACGGTGCTGCCGGGGCTGCGGGAGATGGATTTCGGCGATTTCGAGATGCGGGCCTACGCCGGCGATCTGGAGCACGATCCACAATTTATTGTGTGGTGTGAGGACTCAGAGCACAATATGTGTCCCAACGGAGAGAGCGCGCCGCAGGTGCTGGCACGAAATCTGGCCGCGATACAGCCCGTTATCGACGCGGGGGAGGACGCGGTGTGCGTGATCCACGGCGGGGTGACGTCGGGACTGATGATGCACTGGTTCGGCGGAACGCGGTACGACTATCTGCTGGCACCCGGCGAGGGATATCAGGTTAGTTTTAACGAGAAAAAACCTGTAAGCTATTCGAAAATAATGTAATCTTTCTGCAAAGGAGTGGCAAAATGGAGCATATATACAGAACGAAGGGCACTTGCTCGCGGGAGATCTCCTTCGAGCTGGACGGAGACAAGGTGCGGAATGTGCACTTTGTGGGCGGCTGCGACGGCAACCTGAAGGCCGTGAGCAAGCTGGTGGACGGCATGAGCGTGGCGCAGATCGAGGCGCTGCTGCGGGGCAACACCTGCGGGCCGCGGAGCACCTCCTGCGCCGACCAGCTGGCGGTGGCGGTACAGCAGGCCTATGAACAGGAGCAGGCGCAGAAGTGACAAATATGTGTACGCGGAGAAAAGCGGCCCTTGCGGGCCGCTTTTACGTTTATCTTACCAGACCGCGGGAGGCGGAATATTCGGCGTTTATCTCCGCCAACTCCTTCTCGCCGTCGATATAGGGTTGGTAGATACTGTCTACCCGGCCGCCGCCGGCGTTGCCGCAGCCATTGCAGCCGTCACAGGGGCTGCCGCAGGCGCTGAGGGCGCGGCGGACGATCTCCTCCCGCTGGGCGCGGGTGGTGTCCTTAATGAGCAGGGACTGCATGAGAAAAACGCTCCTCTCGTTTTTATAGGAAAGGCCGGACGGGGAGGGCTTCCCGGCCCTCCCCGCCGGGTCTGTCAGCCGGCCATGTCGAGCATATTCTCAATGAATATGCCGTAGCCACGGGTGGGGTCGTTGAGCAGGACGTGGGTGACCGCGCCGACGATGCGGCCGTTCTGGAGGATGGGGCTGCCGCTCATGCCCTGAACGATGCCGCCGGTGGCGGAGAGCAGGGCGGGGTCGGTGATGCGGAGGAGCAGGTTGCGGGTGGGCTCGTCCGCGCCGTAGAGGCGGACGAGCTCCACACGGTACTCCCGCACATCGCTGCCGGAGATGGTGGCGAGGATGGTGGCGGGGCCGGTGGTGATCTGGCCGGCAGCGGCCACGGGGACAGGCGTGCCGCCGGAGAGGAAGTCCGGGTCGGCCACGGTGCCGAAAATGCCGCCGCTGCTGTTGACGGTGACGGTGCCCACATCGCGCTGGACGGAGAAGTCGCCCTTGAGCTCGCCGGGATCGCCCTTGGCACCTTTTTTCACCGCTTTGACGGTGGTCTCCATGATGGCGCCGGAGGCCAGAGGCATGAGCTGGGCGGTATCCACATCGGTGATGCCGTGGCCGAGGGCACCGTACTGACCGGTGGCGGGGTCGTAGTAGGTCAGGGTGCCGATGCCGGCCATGCTGTCACGGATCCAGGCACCCAGCTGCCAGACACCGTTATTTTCGCGGGCACAGGCGGTGAGGGCCAGAGCGTCTGCGCCGCGGCGGACGGAGAGGACAATGGGCGCGCCGGCCGTATCGGCCAGAAGGTCCTGGACCTGCTCGGTGGAGCCGACAGCGGCGCCGTCCATAGCGGTGATGATATCGCCCTGACGAAGGCCGCAGGCGCGGGCGGGCGTGGGGCCATCGGCCAGAGCCACCACCAGGACGCCGTCCGCAAAGAGTTTGATGCCCACCGCCTGACCCAGGGGGATCACGGTGCGCTCCGCCGGGGCGGCCCAAGCCTGCTGCACGCAGAGGGAGAGGACAAACAGCGCCGAGAGCAGCCAGGCGGAGAGACGATGGGAGGCGGGGATATGCCGTGGTTCATACAAGCGTCTCACCCCTTATTCTATTGTGATGTTTCCCGTTTTTGCCGTTGAACGGGCGAAAACGGGGGTTTGTTTTGTCGCCGGTGACAGGGTTACTTTGTGTCAAAAGGGCGCAGAACATGAGGTGCAAATTCAGGGGGAAATGTGTATTTTTTTCTTTTGTTTTTTTGCGGGGGCTTTTTATGCGCCTGCGGGCGCGGGGAAATGGCAAAGGCACCCACGAGGGGTGCCTTTGCTGTATATTCGCCCGGTGCCGGGGTCAGAAACACCGGGGGAATACCTTTTTTAATGCCGCTTTTTGGCGGTGCAGGCCAGACCGGTGAGGGACGCGAGGGCCAAACCGGCGTAGAGGAGAACACCAGGGTCACCCGCTTTGGGAGAGGCGGGCGTATCCTCCGTCTTGGCGGGGGAATAATAGTAGTGGGTGCTCAGCTTGGTGCCCGTTGTGGCACCGCAGACGGTGCAGGTCTTGGGGGCGCTTGTGGTGGCGTCTCTCCAGTTGTGGGGTTCAACCTCGCTCCGGTTTTGGCACACTTCGCACACCTTCCAATGGCCATCCTGTCCCTTGACCCAAGTTTCACCGTAGGTGTGGGCTGCCGGAATTTCTCTGTAAGTCGTGTATGTACAGCGGGAGCAGGTGTCATAGGCTTCCCAGCCTACCGCTGTGCAGGTGGGGGCTTTGGCTTCGTGGTGGACGAGGGCGTGGTTGTTGAGGTTAGTGTTGCCATACTGCTGGCCGCATCCGCCGCACTTTGCCGCCGCCGTGCACGTAGCCTCGCCGCCGGAGTGGACATGGGTCAGGTATAATGCACCATCATCCTTCTTTTGGACCTCGCAGTAACCGGTATCCGGTGTGAAGTGGCCTTTATCTTTATCCGTAATCACATACGTCCCTTTTCCCGCGGCAATTTTTACGGACGCATCCTTTGTTGTAGCGACTGGGGTGGCGGTGGTTACGCCGATGCGGCTATTCTCGCCGGTCAGGGCTTTTTCGATGGTGATGGTACTGTTCGTAGGCAGGTACACATTGTTCGCATTGTCATTGCTTGCACTGCTTTGCTCAGTACCCTTCCAGTTGCCGGAAATGTTAATATCGCCGCGGACAATCATGGTACCAGCATTAACGTTAACACCGCCGCCGCTGCCTGCGGTATGGTTCCCGGTGATGCTGCCGCCGTACATGGTGAAATTCGCAGTTTCGCTGACCACATGCACTCCACCGCCATTTGTATCGGCATAGTTCCCGGTGATGTTACCGCCGTACATGGTGAAGGTCGCGTCTGTATGCACATACACTCCGCCACCATATACGCCATATCGGTACGTATTATTATAACCATTTTGGGTAATGCTTCCGCCATACATGGTAAAACTTGCCTTATTCTGCAGATACACCCCACTAATCTTATTCTCGGTAATACAGCCGTTGTACATGATGAAACTATGGTCTATATTTGCGCCGCTACCACCCAAAATCACACCGCCAGCATTACTGGTACTGTTCGCTGTATGAGTAATCGCACCTGTGCCTATACAGTCACAGAGAGTAAAGGTGACACGGCTGTTCGCAAGCATCTGAATTACGTAGAATTTGTCACATGTAATTTTATGGCCATTAAGGCAGAGGGTAACGTTGCCTTGAATCCAAATTCCCTTATCCAGTGTAATTTCGCCGTCAAGGTAGTAGGTTCCCTCTGATAACGTATACTCATAATTGTCACTGCTATTGCTATTTGGTGTTTGTTTCACTCCATCAATACACAGCACATTATCCGCCATGGTAATCGCCTTCTCAAAGGTCACGTCACTGTGACTAGCGTGAGCAGGGTCAGTACAGGCCGTACCCTCACAAATGAGGTGGCTGTGCACCTGGCTGTGCTCCTGCACTTCCGACGCGGAGGCGGTGACCACCATGCAGAGCAGGGCACACAGGCACAGGGTCAGGGTCAGGAGTAATTTTTTGTGGTTCATGATGTACGCTCCTCTCAAATATCGGGGTCTTTCCAGTGGGGCACGGGTATCTGTCTTCGCCCAGGCGAAGACAGAGGTGCACATGTGCACCTCCGGTGTTGACTTTAATGGGTTTTTCCTTATAATGGAAGTATAACCCGTTCACCTGTGAACGAAGCAAGGGGTCAGGAGGGATTTTTTTATGGCGGAGAACACAAAGCAGTTTTTTCAGATCACGGAGGCGGCGCGGGCCTGCGGGCTGTCGCGGAGCACGCTGATGCGGATGGAGGAGCGCGGGCTGCTGACGCCGGTGTTCACCGCGCCGGACAGCGGGCGGCGGTACTACGACAACCACAACGTGGCGCGGATCATGCAGATCGAGAAATTCAAGGCCATGGGGCTGGGGTCGAAGGAGATCGCGGACTATTTCGCGCAGGGCGGCGAGGCCGAGGTGCTGCTGGAGGCGCTGGAAACGCGGCTGCGGGACCTGCAGCGGAGCGTGGAGGAGATGCGGCTGCGGGCGGCGGCGGGCGAAAGCCTGTCGGTGCAGATGATGGAGCTGCCGGCGGTGACGTGCCGGATACGGTGGTGCGAGGGGCTGACCACGGCGGAGCGATACCGGGATATGTACGACTTCTATGGGGCGTGCGTGCGGAAGGGGTGCGTGCTGTCGGACGAGCCGCTGTTCACCATATCGGAGCGCACGGACTATCTGGAGGGATACATCGGGCAGGAGCCGTGCCGCTACGGGGTGTGCGTGCCGGTGCGGAAGAACCGGGCGGCGGCGGACGCGGTGACGCTGGAGGCGTGCCGGGTGCTGTCGGTGCTGTACTACGGCGATTACAGCGGCGTGGGCGAGGCGTGGCTGACGCTGGGGCGGGAGGTAAAGGCGCGGGGGCTGAAGCCCGCCGGCGCGCCGCGGGTGCTGGGCATCGTGGCGCCGTACACGGGGCGGGAGATCGAGACGCGGCGGTACTGCTCGCGGCTGGCGCTGCCGGTGGAGGAATAATGGGAAGCGGGAGGCCTGCTGTGCAGGTCTCCCGCTTCTGTTATACCAATTTGTGAGGAAACAAATAGGAGAATTACTGGTTCAGGTACTCCATGGCGATGGCCGCCAGGCCGGTGACGCCGTGCTTCATGACCTCCTCGTTGAACACGATCTTGCCGTTGTGGAGCGAGACAGCGTTCTCGCCGCGGCCGGCATCGACCATCATAAAGGCGGAGGGGGTGCCGGTGAGCTTGCCGAAGAAGCTGAAGTCCTCGCTGCCGGAGAAGGGCTTGTCGATGAACTCCGCCTTGCCGCCGGCAGCGGTGACGGCCTTGTTGACCAGGTCGATCATGGCGGGGTCGTTGTACTGGAGGGCGTAGCCCTCCTCCAAATTGACCTCGATGTCGCAGTCGAAGGCGATGCCGATGCCCTTGCAGATGCGCCGGACCTCCTGAATGGCGGTGTCGCGGCCGGCGTCGCTGAAGCTGCGGAGAACGGCCACCATCCGCGCTTCGCCGGCGGTGATGTTGACGGCGTCGCCGCCGGACATGGTGCCCACCGTCAGCACGGCGGTGTCCATGGGGTCGATGCGGCGGGAGACCACCGTTTGCAGCACGGTGATGAGATACCCGGCGCAGGCGATGGCGTCACGGGCGGTGTGGGGCGCGGAGCCGTGGCCGCTTTTGCCGTGGACGGTGATATGGAACAGATCCACGGCGCTGGTGAAGTAACCCTTATACAGCTGCATCCGGCCCACGGAGTCATTCTCAGAGGGGCAGACGTGCTGACCGAAGATGGCGTCCACATGGGGGTTCTCCATGACGCCGGCGGCCACCAGGGCCCGGGCGCCGCCGGGCATCAGATCCTCGCTGGGCTCGAAGATCAGCTTGACGGTGCCGGCGAACTGGTCGCGCATATGGCACAGCGTCTTTGCGGCGCCCAGAAGCATGGTGGTGTGCAGGTCGTGGCCGCAGGCGTGCATAATGCCCTCGGTCTCGCTGGCGAAGGGCAGACCGGTTTCCTCGTGGACGGGCAGGGCGTCGATATCGGCGCGGAGCGCCACGCACTTGCCGGGGCCCTTCTTGCCGTGGATCAGGGCCACCACGGCGGTGGGCAGAGGCTGCCGGATCTCGTCCACGCCCATCTTCTCCAACTCGGAGCGGATAAGGGCGGCGGTGCGCGTCTCGTGCATGCCAGTCTCCGGGTGGGCGTGGATATCGCGGCGGATGGCCACCAGCTCATCGAAAATACCATCGACAAAGGTACGAATATCAGACATTTGAAGGAACTCCTTTCAGAAGTGCCGGCTTACAGCCAGGCGCTCATAACGCCGGCCACCAGCACAGAGGTGATGGACACGGTGACCATGCCGGCCACCAGCATCTTGGGCATGATCTCCGCATTGATAGCGGCCTTTTCCTCCGCGTTGGCGCCGGTAGACTCAGAGACCTCGTTGGAGATGATGACCGTTCCGGGGAAGCCGAACAGGCAGGAGCTGCCGATGGCCACGGACATCTGCCAGCTGTAGCCGAAGATCTTACCCACAAGGATGGAGACGACGGAGAAGGCCGCCGTGCCGATGACCACGCAGACCAGCAGGGGCACCACCATGCCGCCCACCATCTCCGGGGTAGCAGCGGCCAGATTGGTGAAGATGGACAGGGTGATGATGGGCATCACGATGCCGGTGGCGTGGGCCTTGCCCAGCGCATCCTCATCCAGGAAGCCCAGCTCCTTGCAGAGCACACCGAAGATCAGGCACCAGACCAGCTTGTTAACGGCATCGTGGAACAGGCTGGACACCCACACGGACAGCAGCGCCACCAGAATGACCTTGGCGATAATGGCGTTGGGGGTGTTGTACTTATCAGGCAGGGCGGGGATCAGCTTCTTGCGGGCAGCGGCGGCGTTCTGGGCCGCGGCGGCACCGGCGTCCACCTGGAGCGTGCCGGCGTCGATCTGGGCCTTGATGCGCTTGGCCTCGCTCTTGAGGCACAGGGAGGCCACGGGGTAGCCCACGAAGCCCTGGGCGCACATGACCAGGGTGGCGAACACCGCCAGGTCAGGCAGGTTGGCTTTGTTGGCCATATCCTGCATGGTCAGGGTGGCGACAACGCCGCCGGAGAGAATGGGCGCGCCCACCAGAGCGAAGCCGCGGTCGATGATCAGCTGGCCGATGAAGAACACGGCAGCAGAGATGCCGATGCAGGCCACGGCGGAGATGATGACGGTGCGCCACTGGGCGCCGAAGTCGCGGAGCCGGATGGTGGTGCCCAGGTGCACCAGCAGCATGGTGACCAGCAGACCGGCCATGCTCAGAAGGGTGGAGTCAGCAAACAGGGTGGTGGGGAAAACGCCGGTCCAGAAGCCTGCCAGGAATACGACGGAGGCCACCAGCAGCATGGATACGATAGCCTTTGTTTTCGCGGAGATCATGTCTCCTACGGCGAACACCACGAAGATGACAGCCGCTGAAATGATTGCAGTCATGATTTTCTTCTCCTTTTGTTTTGAAATAGGGGGCAACAGGGATGATGGGGTAAATTGAAAAGCGGCTCCGTCTGAAAGACGAAGCCGCTTCACACACATGGGAAATGGAAAAGACGGGTTCAATTCTTTACAGCCGGCGTTTGGTATCGGGAGGTAAAATAGGCGTACCAATAAAAGCCCCAGACGGAGCTGGTGCCGGCGTAATAGGAGACAGCGGCATGGTTCGCGGCCATGTCGTTATGAAGCATATCGCGCTGCATCATGTGACGTACCATGTGGGGTCTCCTTTCCGCCGGTGGTCGGCTGGTTTTTATGTTGGCGTTATCTTAACGCCGCGGAGTACAGAAGTCAACCGTTAGATAGACCATACTTTCGCAATTAAAAGCGCTAAATTTTTGTGAAAACTGACAGCCGCCGACATGGCGGAACCGGATGGCGGCGGGAATATGCAAAATTCCCACCGGTATGGTATGGTTTTTGTGAAAGGTGACAATGGACTTTGCGCGGGACGGGACAGTATAATGTTATGTAAGATTTCCGGAGAAGGAGAAAACGCATGAACAGCACGCTGCTCACCATAAACTGCGTCTGTTGTACGTCCGCCTGCTGCGCGGGCGTGTGTTGTCGTGCCCATGGGCGCTGTGCGTTTTCTGCTGAAAAGGCCCTGTAAGCGGGCCGTGATACCTGTACACACAGGCGGCGGAGGATGCGGGCGCATCCTTCGCCGTTTTATTTTGAGAGGAGACAAGGACTATGACTTCCAACGCGGAGATCGCCAAGGCGATGGCGGAAAATATGACACACGCGGCGGTGCCGTTGTACGGCAAAAAGCTGCGGCTGCCGGACAGGGGTGCCATCATCGGCATCATCAAGGAGTTTCGGCGGCTGCTGTTCCCGGCATATTTCGGTGACGCGCAGCTGATGGCGCTACCGCCGGAGAACTACGCCGCACTGCTGCTGGAGCGTATCGAGACGGCGCTGACGGCACAGGTGGCGCTGGCGCTGCCGGAGGACCAGGCCTTTGCCGCGGCGGCGCTGACCCATGAGATACTGGAGCAGCTGCCCCGCATACAGCAGACACTGATGACGGACATTGAGGCCACGTTTGACGGCGATCCGGCAGCGGCGGACAAGGAGGAGATCATTTTCGCCTATCCGGGGCTGTTCGCCATCTTCGTATACCGCATTGCCCACGAGCTGTACCTGCGGCAGGTTCCCATGATCCCCCGAATGATGACGGAGTACGCCCACAGCCGGACGGGTATCGACATCCACCCCGGCGCGCAGATCGGGCCGTGGTTCTTCATCGACCACGGCACAGGCATCGTTATCGGCGAGACGACGGTGATCGGCAGCCATGTGAAGCTGTATCAGGGTGTGACGCTGGGCGCACTGTCCCCCCGGGCGGGCCATGCCAGCCTGCCGGGAAAGCGGCACCCCACAGTGTGCGACTATGTGACTATCTACTCCGGCGCCTCCATTCTGGGCGGCGAGACGGTGATCGGCGAGCACTCGGTGGTGGGCGGCAACGCGTTCCTCACCGGGTCGGTGGCGGACAACACGCGGGTGGTCATCACGGCGCCGGAGACGGTATTCAAAAACGCGGAGTGACCGCGCAGGAGGGAAAAGGACGGCTGCAAGGCCGTCCTTTTATGCTGCCGCAGCGCAGGCACCCGGCTATTTGCATAGTTTTTGGTGCGGAATTTCAGCGTATCGACGAGTATCGCGGGGAAAAACGCCGCTTGTCAGGGATGGGCGCCATGTATTATAATAATTGATAGAATACAGTGCAAGGAGACGCAGCTATGGGGCGCATCAGCAAGGAAAACTACTATCTGGATATTGCGGAGACGGTGCTGGAACGGGCGACCTGTCTGCGCCGGGTATACGGTGCCATCATCGTGAAGAACGACGAGATCATCTCCACCGGCTACAACGGCGCGCCGCGGGGACGGAAGAACTGCGTGGACATGGGGTTCTGCACACGAGAGGCCATGCAGGTGCCGCGAGGAGAGCGATACGAGCTGTGCCGCAGCGTGCACGCCGAGGCCAATGCCATCATCTCCGCCAGCCGCCGGGATATGGTGGGCAGCACGCTGTATCTGGTGGGCAGGGACGGCCGGACCGGGGCGCTGCTGGGCGATGCCACCAGCTGTGCCATGTGCCGCAGGCAGGTGATCAACGCGGGTATCAGCAAGGTGGTCATACGGAAGACGGATACGGAATTTGAGGTCGTGGACGTGCAGGACTGGGTGCAGCAGGAGGATGACGTGCCCGCACTGTAAAGAAGGGCTATCCGGCCGAAGGGCCGATAGAATACAACAACTGAACAAAGGAGAATGTGTGATGCTGAACGACTCTAAGATCGCCGCCTACACGGCGATACTGCAGGAGGAGCTCCTGCTGGCCACAGGGTGTACAGAGCCCATCGCCGTCGCGTACTGTGCCGCAAAACTGCGCGAGGTGTTGGGCGGAAAACCGGAAAAGATCCTGGCTGAGATCAGCGGGAACATCCTGAAGAATGTGAAGTCCGTGGTCGTCCCCAACACAGGAGGACGCCGGGGCATCGACGCCGCCATCGCCGTGGGCATAGTGGCCGGCGACGCCGACGCAGAGCTTCAGGTCATCGCCAACGTGACGGAGGCGGATGTGGCTGCCATCCAGACGTATCTGGACAGCACCGACATCCGCGTGACCTGTCCCGAAACACCGTGTCTGCTGGACATCAAGCTCACCGGCTGGCGGGAGGGGCACCACGCCTGCGTGCGGGTGGCCAACAACCACACGAACATCATCTATATGGAAAAGGATGGGAATATCCTGCGGGAGCTGCCCGTCACCGGCAACGCCGAGGACCATTTGCAGGACAAGTCCGTCCTCAACGTACAGGACATCATCACATTCGCAGAAACAGTACCTTTGGACAACATACGCCCCACCGTGGGGCGGCAGATCGAGAAGAACACCGCCATCGCCGCCGAGGGGCTGCGAAACAGCTGGGGCGCCAACATCGGCTCCACCCTGCTGGAGAGCAGTCAGGACTGGGCGACACAGGCGCGGGCATGGGCGGCCGCCGGCTCGGACGCACGGATGAACGGCTGTGAAATGCCGGTGGTCATCGTATCCGGCTCCGGCAATCAGGGCATCACCGCCTCGGTGCCCGTATGGAAATACGGCAAGCTCATGGGCGCGGATGACGACACCATCCTGCGGGCGGTGTGTCTCAGCGACCTGATCACCATACACCAGAAGACCGGCATCGGGCGGCTGAGTGCCTACTGCGGCGCGGTCAGCGCCGGTGTGGGCGCGGGCTGCGGCATCGCGTGGCTGCGGGGCGCGGACTGTGAGGGCATCAGCCACACGCTGGAAAACGCCGTAGCCATGATCTCCGGCTGCATTTGCGACGGTGCCAAGGCCAGCTGCGCCAGCAAGATCGCCATGGGCGTAGACTGCGGCATCTTGGGCTATGACATGTACGCCGGCGGCAACAACTTCCGCCCCGGCGACGGCATTCTGGGCGCTGATGTGGAGGACACCATCCGGAATGTGGGCGTGCTGGCCGCGCAGGGCATGCGGGAGACCGACCGGGTGATTTTAAAGATCATGACGGAGTAAAGTCACAGGCACTCCCCCCGGCTTCCGCCAGGGGGAGTGCCTGAAAATACGAACAGCCCCTCCGGCCTTGGCCGGAGGGGCTGCTTTTTGTGCTTATCCGTCGATTACCTGAAGGGCGGTCTGGCGGAGGGAGTAGGCGTCGCTGCCGTAGCTGTGCCAGAGGGCGGCGGCGTCACGGAAGGGGTAGACCGGGGCGGTCTGGCAGACGTAGTTGGCCCAGCTCTCGATGACCCAGCCGTCCTGGCCGCGGAGGGCGTCGTAGAAAACGTAGGCGCGGGGGCTTTCGACGCCGCGGGGGAAGGACCAGCCGGCGGTGATCCGCTGGGTCTGGCGGGTGCCGAAGAGGTCGCTGACCTGTTGGCTGCCGCTCTTCAGCGTGTGGAAGGCGGCGGCCTGCGCCGTGCCGTTTCTCTCGCAGAGGACGCGGCCGCTGACATGGCCGCCGGGGAACCAGTCGCCCTGCGTCTGCCACGCCGGCCACAGTTCCAGCATCTCGGTGTAGGGGCTGGGCGGGGTGTCGTAGGTCAGGTAGTGGATATAGATATAGCGGCGGACACCGTCCTCCTCCGGCAGCTCCACGGCCACATGGGTCATGGTCTGCTCCAGCGTATCATAGACACGGTAGACGTAGGTATAGTGGCGCTCCCCCTCTCCATCCACGTCGGTGATGGTACGGTCAAAGACCAGCGGACGGACCGGGTCGCTCATATAGTGGGTGGTGGTGATGGTGCGGTAGTCCGTATCGCTGTACAGGCGTTCCACCTGACGGTAGACCCTTACGGCACCGGCCATACGGGAGACCTCTTCGGCGGTCAGGTCATCGAGGACATAGGACGGAAAGCCCTTTGTCAGCAGCTGCTGGCGGATCGTCTCGTCCTGGGGCGCGTCATCGCGGGCATGCCAGTCCATGGGATACCGCTGGCCCAGGAACATGGCCAGCAGCACCGCCGCCAGCAGCACACCCAGGCCGCCCCACAGCACCGCGGCATCCGGAAGGCGGACAGGGGCGGCGGTGATGGCGTAGCCGGTATCGGCCAGAGAACGGGACAATCTGACCATGCTGCGGAGCAGGAGGATGTAGAGCACCAGCATCGGCAGGACCAGCAGCCAGCCCTCCACGCCGATGAGCGCCAGGACCGTAAGGACAGCGTAGAACACCGCCATGGCACCGGCGGCGGTGGCCGCGGGCTTTTCCTCCCCAGCGGCGCGGGAGACACCCACCATACCCCGCCACAGGCAGACATACAGCACCTGCAGCAGGGCGATATTGACATAGGCCGGTGCAAGCCCCGTCTCCACAGGCAGGGCGGCGAGGACGATACACGCGCCGCGGACGGCCAGAGAAGCCAGAGAGAGGATATAGCACCAGCGGAGGGGCGTGTTTTCGCGCCGCAGCGTACAGAAGCCCAGCACCAGCAGCAGGCCGCCGACGGCGGGCAGGATCACATCCAGATACAGGAAATTCAGGGTAATGGTGATCAGACCCAGACCCCAGAGCACCCGGGTCATGGCCATGCTCCAGGGATTGATCTCGCCGGCGGCGGGCGGCGGCAGGGCGGCGGCATCCTCACGGAGCAGATCGTCAAAGCGGCGTTCGTCAGTCATAGAGATCACCTCCCAGCTGTTGGCGCAGGGTCTGCCGCAGGCGATACAAGCGGCCCTCCACCGCGCGCTCCGTCAGGCCCAGCTCGGCGGCCATCTGGGCGGTGGACTGGCAGTAGTAATACTTCCGGTAGAACAGCTCCCGCTCGTACACCGGCAGGCCCGCGATAGCCGCCCGCAGCTTCGCCTGCCGCTCGCGGCGGAGCACCTCGTCCTCGGCGCTGCCGTCCCCGTGGGGCACGGTGTCCTCCAGCGGGGCGTCCTCCGTTCCCTTGGCGCGGGCGCGGTTCAGGGCGGCGTTGCGGGTCAGGGCGGTCAGCCAGCCGTTCAGGCTGCCCTTTGCCCCGTCGAAGCTCCCCGCCCCCTGCCAGATGTGCAGGGATATGTCCGCCAGGCACTCCTCCCTGTCCCGCTCATCCGGGAGGATGGGACGCAGGATATAGAGGAACAGCGGCGTGAAACGCCGCAGCAGCGCCTGCAGGGCTGCCTCGTCACCGCCGGCGATGCTCGCCATCAGTTGTCTGTCGTCCACGCGCTCCCTCCTCCCTGTGCTTTCTTCTGTATGATACACTATTTTACCAGAAATCCCACGGAGAAACAGCATAAAAAACAAGACCGGCGACGCCGGTCTTGTTTTTTATCACACAATTACTCGGTCACGAAGGGCAGCAGGGCGATCTGACGAGCGCGCTTGATGGCCTCGGTGAGCTGGCGCTGATGCATAGCGCAGGTGCCGGTGGTACGGCGGGGCAGGATCTTGGAGCGCTCGGAGATGAAGCGGCGCAGCTTAGCGGCGTCCTTGTAATCGATGCACTCGCACTTGTCCACGCAGAACTGGCAAACCTTCTTGCGGCGCTTGCCGGCACCGCGAACGGGTCTATTTTCGCGTTCCATAGCCATGGAAGTTTCCTCCTTTATAAAATGTCATGTGCCTTGCACATCAGAACGGCAGGTCGCCGTCCTCTTCATCGATCTCGGAAAATCCGGAGCCGCCCACGGGCGCAGCGTAACCGCCGGCAGGAGCGGAGTAGCCGCCGTTATTGCCGCCGTAGCTGTTGTTGGCGTAATTGCCGCCGCTGCTGCCGTCGCTGTCGCGGCGGGAGTCGCCGAAGTAGACATTGTCGGCCACGACCTCGGCGCTGCGGCGGTTGTTGCCCTCCTTGTCCTGCCAGGCGCGGATCTGGAGCCGGCCCTCTACCACGGCCATACGGCCCTTGGTAAAGTACTTGGCCACGAACTCCGCGGTGGCGCGCCAGGCGACCACATCGATGAAGTCCGTCTCCTTCTCGCCGGACTGTGTCTTGTAATCACGATCCACAGCCAGAGAGAAGCTGGTGACGGGGGTACCGGACTGCGTACGGCGCAGCTCCGGGTCACGGGTCAGGCGACCCATGATAAAGATCTTGTTCAGCATTGCTGTACTCCCTTACTCGCCCTTGCAGACGATCATGGAACGCATGATACCCTCGGTAATGCCCAGGATACGATCCAGCTCCTTGGGGAATTCCGGGCCGCTGGTGAAGCTCATCAGCACATAATAGCCCTCGGTCTTGTAGTCGATCGCGTAAGCCAGGCGACGCTTGCCCCACTCATCGACTACCACGTCGGTCGCGTTCTGCTCTGCCAGGGACTGGAACTTTGCCACGGTGGCGGCAACAGCCTCCTCACCCTGTGCAGGGTCGATGATGTAAACGACCTCGTAGTTGGCGGAAATCTTAGCCATACTTTTGCACCTCCTTTTGGACAAATGGCCCTCATTCTCGGATGAGAGCAAGGATATGCTTGCAGACGCAAGCCATATTATTATACCGGAAGCACGGCAAAAGTCAAGATATTTTTGCGATTTTGGTACTTTTGGGGCGGTGTGCGCCGGAAACGCCTGTGTGTCCGCCTTCGGCGTACAAATTTGAAAATTTTGTTTGCCATACGCCTTGCACGGAGCAAAACGGTGTGATAAAATTTACCTATATTGAATGAGGAGGCGCATTTTATGATCTCCATGGCCATGCTGCACGACGCACAGCGGGTGCTGAAGCCCGTCATCAATCGGACGCCGGTGATCCCCACCAAGGGGCTGGTGCCGGGGTGCGCGTTCTATTTGAAAGCGGACTGCCTGCAAAAAACCGGCGCGTTCAAGCTGCGGGGCGCGTACTACAAGATCGCCACCCTCTCCGACGAGGAGAAGGCGCGTGGCGTTATCGCCTGCTCCGCCGGCAATCACGCCCAGGGCGTGGCTTTCGCCGCCCGGGACATGGGCATCAAGGCCACCATCTGCATCCCGGAGGGCGCGCCCATCTCCAAGATCGAGGCCACCCGCAGCTACGGCGCCAACGTGGTACTGGTACCCGGCGTGTATGACGACGCCTATGCCGAGGCGGTGCGCCTGCGGGACGAGCAGGGACTGACGTTCATCCACCCCTTCAACGATTACAGCATTATGGCCGGACAGGGCACCATCGGCCTGGAAATTTTAGAGCAGCTGCCGGACGTGGATATGATCTTCGTGCCCATCGGCGGCGGCGGACTGATCGCGGGGCTGGCCTACGCGGTGAAGAACCTGAGGCCCCAGTGCCGCATTATCGGCGTACAGGCCGCCGGCGCACCCAGCATGGCGGAGTCCCTGAAGGAGGGAAAGATCATCACCCTCAGCAGCGTGGACACAGTGGCCGACGGTATCAAGGTCAAGACTCCCGGTGATCTGACGTTCGATATGTGCCAGGAGTACGTGGACGAGGTGGTGACGGTCAGCGAGGGTGAGATCGCCAGCGCCATCCTGACGGTGTTGGAAAAGCAGAAGCTGGTGGCCGAGGGCGCAGGCGCCGTAGGTATCGCCGCCGCCATGTACCACAAGGTGAACACCGAGGGCAAAACGGTGTGCGCTCTGCTGTCCGGCGGCAATGTGGACGTGACCATGCTGGAGCGCATCCTGACCCGGGGCCTTGCCAAGGAGGGGCGGACAGTGAGCTTCTCCACGGTGCTGCCGGACCAGCCCCACGCGCTGGCGTCGTTCCTGGAGGTGGTGTCCTCCCTGGGCGCCAATGTGCTGGACGTGAACCACGAGCGCCGCAACACCAAGGCCGCCATCGGCTCCTGCGTGGTAAATCTGTCGCTGGAGACCCGGGACAAGGCCCACATCCAGGAGATCTTCGGCTCTCTGCGGCGAAAGGGCTATGTGGTAGAGGAGCAGTGAATACAGACGCGGCCCCCGCCAAAGGCGGGGGCCGCGTCTGTTTACACTATAACCGGTGTGGCACGGTAGTCCTGACCGGGGGCGGCCTGGGTCAGATCCGGGCGGGCCAGCACATACAGGTCGGTACAGCGGGACTCCAGAGTGAACAGCTCCTCCGCCGCCGGCCCCAGCGCCGGAACGTCGGCAGGCTTCGTCAGCACCGGGGCACCGGCATCCCGCAGACAGCGCAGATGAGCGCGGCCCGCGGCCGTGGCAGCCAACACGCGGAGGTAGGGCACACGCTCCGGCGCAGGCGGTAATTGCAGGTAGGCGCTGAGGACCATGCGGCGCAGGCGGGCAAGTGGATAGCGCTTGGTTTTTGCAGCGGAGAGCATCTCCGCCACGGTGCAGGCGTCGCGGGATGCCTGATACAGCCGGTGGTACAGGCCCTCGTTTCCTGGGTCGTAGGGACGCCAATCCGCCTCGGTCATGGCACGGAGGCGGGCCAGTATCGCGCGCTCACAGAGGGCGCCGTCAGCAATGCGGCCTGCGGCCAGCTCACGGCGGAGGACGTCCGCCGCCGGGGTGGGCATATAGGCACAGGCGGCCTCCCCCCTGCCCTGCCGCAGCAATTCACGCAGAAAGGAGGCCGAGGCGGTATCCCCCTCCGGAGCGCCGTCATGGCCGGCACCCTCACGGCGGAGTGTGCATGGCGTCATGGTACTGCGGGTATGGCGCAGGGCGCGGAGATACTCCACGGCCAGGGTGTTGTTGGGACTTTGCAGAAGGGCGGCGGTAGCCTTGTCCAGCAGGGATGCGGCGGCAGCCTGACGACGGGCGGCGAAGGTCAGGCCCGACTCCGGCGCGGCGGTAAGGTGATCGGCAAAGGTGGGGCTGTCCAGGCAGTCGGCCAGACACCGCAGGGCGGGCAGATCCCCACACTCGCTGCCGAACAGGAGGGTATCGGCCCCGGCAAGGGCCAGCAGCCGCACGCCGCCGCGGGCGAAGGTCTCCGCCGGGGACATGGCCCAGGGCGTGGGGAGCTCCAGCACCAGGTCAGCGCCGCAGCGGACCGCCATCTCGGCGCGCGCCGTTTTGGACAGGGCGGCGAAGCTGCCCCGCTGGGTGAAGGAGCCGCTCATGGCGCAGACCACCGTGTCCGCGCCCAAGGCGCGGGCGTGGGAGAGAAGGCGGGCGTGTCCCCTGTGGAGGGGGTCAAATTCGCAGACGATACCGATGACCATGATGTGCTCCTTTCGTTTTTTATTATTTTACAGGGAAAGTGGGGAAAATGCAACTTGACATTCTGCCGCCGGGGTATTTACAATGGAGAAAACGGGAAAAGTGAGGGTTTGCTGTATGCTGACTGGATTGCTGTACGCCATGAAGGGCGAGATCGAGAGCCTGCTGCCGGAGGGCGCGGAGCCGGAAAAAACGGTGGCGGGCGTGCCCTTCTACCGGATACGGGAGAACGTGGTCGCCTGCTGCGGCGGCGTGGGGAAGGTAAACGCTGCCATGGCCACCCAGCTGTTTATCGACCTGTACGCGCCGGGACGGATCGTCAACGTGGGCGTTGCCGGGTGCTTTGAGAACGTGCCGATCGGGACGCTGGTGCTGGCGGATCGGTTCATGCAGCACGACGTGGATACGTCGGGCATCGGTGACCCGGTGGGGCTGGTGTCCACGGTGAACCGGATGGACTTCCCCACCGCCGAGCTGGAGAAGGCAAAGGACGCCATGGACAAAGCCGGGTACGCCTACCGGGTGGGCAGCGTCGCCACCGGCGAGTGGTTCGCCACGGAGTGCGACAGGGCGCGGTGGATCGCCGAGACCTTCCACCCCCTGCTCATTGAAATGGAGGGCGGCGCGGCGGCACAGGTGTGTTACCGCAACGAGGTGCCGTTCATGGCGCTGAAATCCGTGTCCGACTGCGTGCTGGAGCACCATGATTTCTATTTTAACTTCCCAGAGGCCATGAAGGACCTGAACAGGGTCGCTATGGCGTTCCTGGACGGACTGGAGGGCTGAACATGGAACGTATCGCCAGCTTTACGGTGGATCACGACGTGCTGGTGCCGGGGCTGTATCTCAGCCGGCAGGACGGAGACGTGGTGACGCTGGACCTGCGGTTCAAAAAGCCCAACACCGGCGACCTGCTGACCAACGCGGAGATGCACTCGGTGGAGCACGTGATCGCCACACTGCTGCGGAACAGCCCGGAAAAGGACGCGGTGGTGTACTTCGGCCCCATGGGGTGCCAGACGGGATTCTATTTCCTGTTTGACGGGAAGCAGTTGACACTGGCCCAGGCCGTGGCACTTGTGCAGCGGGTGTTCGCCCAGGGGGCGGTATTTGAGGGCGAAATGCCAGGAAAAAGCGCAAAGGAGTGCGGCAACTACCGCAATCTGGACGTGGAGCTGGCGAAGACGTGCTGCGCGTTCTATACGGAGATCATTTCCGGGTGGAACCAGGAGAAACTGGCCTATCCCACGGCGTAAAGCGGGAAATTTTTGCGAAAACAGGCAAAAACAGCGTCTTTCCCTGTTGACAAGGGAGAAAGACGCTGTTATACTTGATAAGCCGCTTTGAATGGGTAAGCAAGCGCCGGCTTGTCCGGCCGCCCCCGACAGCGAGTCCGTAATTAAGGAAAGGCAGGTGCAACAAGGTTATGCAGGCTATTATCGTTACCGGCGGTAAGCAGTACAACGTCAGCGAGGGTGACACTCTGTTCATCGAGAAGCTGGACGTGAATGCTGGCGACGCCGTGGTGTTCGATCAGGTTCTGGCCATCGTCGATGGTGAGAACACGAAGTTCGGCACTCCCGTGGTGGAGGGCGCGAAGGTGGACGCCACTGTGGTCAAGAACGGCAAGGGCAAGAAGATCCGTATCTTCAAGTATACCCCCAAGAAGGGTTACCGCAAACGGCAGGGTCATCGTCAGCCGTACACCAAGGTCGAGATCGGCAAGATCACGTTCTGAGACGGCAATGACCACTGTGACATTCCTCACGGAGGAATCGCGTATCGTCGGGTTTGAGGTCAGCGGACACAGCGGCTATGCCGACGCGGGCGAGGACATCGTCTGTGCCGCCATCACCAGCGCCATACGGCTGGTAGAGGCCACCGTGAACGACGTGATGGGGCTGTGCGCCGCCGTCAAGGTCAATGAACGGGAGACCAGCATCACGCTGCGGCTGCCCGGCGGGCTGGCGTCCGACGCCGAGAGCACCTGTCAGAATTTGCTGACGGGGCTGATGGTGTATCTGGCACAGCTCCACGACGAGTATCCCGACAACATCGAAGTTATGGAGGCGTGAGCCTTCTTCCTCGATCATCTTACAGAAAGGATGGTACTTGAAAATGCTGAACATTTCTCTGCAGTTCTTTGCCCATAAAAAAGGTATGGGCTCCACCAAGAACGGCCGTGATTCCGAGTCCAAGCGCCTTGGCCCCAAGCGCGCTGACGGGCAGTTCGTGCTGGCTGGCAACATTCTGGTGCGTCAGCGCGGCACCCACATCCACCCCGGCACCAACGTGGGCAAGGGTACCGACGACACCCTGTTCGCCAAGGCGGACGGCGTTGTCCGCTTCGAGCGTCTGGGCAAGGACCGCAAGCAGGTCTCTGTTTACCCCGCGGAGTAATTGGTATTTGAAAAACCTCCCGCCGATGGCGGGAGGTTTTTTGTTGACCTTTTTACTCCTTTCGGGTAAAATAGAAGCAAAATGGAGAGATAGGCAAGTTTTCAGATAAAGCGAGGTAGCACCATGGCAAATGGATTTATCGATAAGGCGCGGATCACCGTGCGGGCCGGCAACGGCGGCAACGGCGCGGTGGCCTTCCACCGGGAAAAATATATTGCGGCGGGCGGTCCGGACGGCGGCGACGGCGGCAGCGGCGGCTCCATCATCCTGAAGGTGGACGACAATATGTCCACACTGATGGACTTCCGCTACAAGCGCAAGTATGTGGCCGGCAACGGCGTGGACGGCCAGGGCGGCCGCAAGACCGGCAAGGACGGCGAAAGCCTGACCATCAAGGTCCCCCGGGGCACGCTGGTGCGCGATGCCGAGAGCGGCGAGATCATCAAGGATATGTCCGACGACAAGCCCTATGTGCTGTGCAGGGGCGGCCGGGGCGGCTGGGGCAACCAGCATTTCGCCACCCCCACCCGGCAGGTGCCGCGGTTTGCCAAGGCGGGTCTGCCCGGCGAGAGCCATGACGTGGTGCTGGAGCTGAAGCTGCTGGCGGACGTGGGGCTGGTGGGCTTCCCCAATGTGGGCAAAAGCACGCTCTTGAGTGTGGTCAGCAAGGCCCACCCGAAAATCGCCAACTACCACTTCACCACCCTGTACCCCAATCTGGGTGTGGTGTACGTGGACGAGGGCGTCAGCTTCGTCATGGCGGACATCCCCGGCATCATCGAGGGCGCCAGCGAGGGCGCGGGTCTGGGCCACGATTTCCTACGGCACATCGACCGGTGCCGCCTGCTGGTGCATCTGGTGGACGTGTCCGGCAGCGAGGGGCGGGACCCCATCGCGGACTTTGACGCCATCAACGCGGAGCTGAAGGAGTACAGCCCGGAGCTGGCTACACGACCGCAGATCGCCGTGGCCAACAAGACGGATCTTCTGATGGACACGGCGCAGCTGGATGCCTTCCGCGCCCATGTGGAGGCGCTGGGCTACGAGTTCTTCGCCATGTCCGCCGCCACCCACCAGGGCACGCGGGAGCTGGTGCAGCACATCGCCCGGCGGCTCAGCGAGCTGCCGCCGGTGACCGTGTACGAGCCGGAGTACGTGCCCAAGCCGCCGGTGATAGACACCACCGAGCCACTGCACATCGAGCGGGAGGACAACACCTGGCTGGTGGAGGGGCCGTGGCTCCAGCGGCTTATGGGCAACATCAATTTCTCCGACTATGAGAGCCGCATGTACTTCGACAAGATGCTGCGGCAGAGCGGCCTGTTCGACACGCTGGAGCAGATGGGCATTCAGGACGGCGACATCGTCAGCATGTACGATCTGGAATTCGAGTATCAGAGATGAACATACAGCGCCCCCGGCTGATGCCGAGGGCGCTGTTTTTCTGAGCTGTTCATTCAGAAAGCGGCGGGACGGGAGTTTGTCTGGATATCCGCGGCGGCCTGCTTCAGCTGGCGCAGATCGCGGATATCGCGGCGCTGCTGGAGCCGGGTCTGCATCTCCGGGGACAGGGCGTAGAAGTAGTCGTAGGCCGCGGCCTCGTTGTTCAACAGGTCGGTCAGCGTCTCATACTGCATGAAAAAGCACCTCCGTGCCTATTGTGCGCGGAGGTGCTTGTCTTATGCGTCAGACGGTCTTTTCAAAGTAGAAATACGTATCGTCCTCGCCGCTGGGACGCATACAAGCGGATAACATTTTACGGGACGGCTCATTTTCCTTGAAGCATTTGGCCACCACCCGGGCAAGCCCCAGATGGTACAGTGCCCAGTCGGCGGCAGTTGCGAAGGCTTCAGCGCCATAGCCGTGGCCGGCGTATTCCGGGGCGATGCGGCAGCCCTGTTCGAACCCGCCCCGAAAGTCGGGGTTATAGAGCACCACCTCGCCGATGAGCCTGCCCTTCAGGCGAACGGCAAAGTTGACGGCGCGGCGGGCGGCGAAATCGGCCCGGGCCACATCGTAGAAATAGGTGTCGGTCAGGGGCTGATCGCCCAGGTCGGTGCGGTAGTCGTAGCCCCACCAGCGGTTGCGCTCGTCGTCCAGACACAGGGCACTGTACGCAGGGATATCGCCTTTGCGGAGAGGCGTCAGGGACAGGCGATCGGTTTTGATGGCAGGGACGGCCTTGAGGGCGTCCAGCTCGGTGCCCGCCTCGATACGGACCTTGCCGCCCAAGTGATCCGGCAGGTATTGCAGCTTGGAGGTGCGGAGGCCCTTGTCCCGGGCGTCATCCTCCCGGTTGCACCATGTGCAGTCCCCACCGTAGTAGGCGGCGAAAGCCTGGACCAGGGCGGGATAGGCCCCGGCATGGGAGTACAGGGCCTTTTCGATGTGGTCGATAAGGGTGCCGCCGCATTTCTCCGCCAGGCAGACAGCCACCAGACGCCCCTCTGCCAGCATACCGCCGGCACAGAACCAGTCGGTGCCGATGCGGGAGAACATCTCCTGTGCCAGAGACAGCTCCTGCACAGCCAGGGGGCCGGACTTGTGAAACTCGGCCTCATAGTCCTGCCAAAAGGCGGCCAGGCGGGAATCGCCGGGGTCGGTCAGCGGGGTAAATTCCGCGTCGGGATAATCCCGGCGGAACTTGTTGATGTGGTTGCGCTGGCCGCTGTACCGACGGCCGGCGAAAGCGGCCAACTCCTCTGTTCGGTAAAGATAGTCCTTCCAGGGACGCTCGCTGATAACGCGGCAGCGGGGATAGCGCAGGCAGAGGGTCTGGGCCTTGTCCTCCGGCACCACAGAGAGCACCAGAGGCGTGCCGGTGGCGGCGCACCAGGACTCGATGGCCCGCAGGGCGCCTTCAACATCTGCCTCGGGGCCGGCAATGGGGTAGTCAAAGACGTACTCGCCCTCGATACAGTTGCGGATCACAAGGCAGCCGGCGACCTCGGCAAAGGACGGATGCAGGTGGTCCCGCCACATGAGCTTGACGCCCAGGGAATATTCACACAGGCGGTAGTCGCAGTTCCGGTAATAGCCGCGCAGGCGGTCGCCGTGGGCGGCGGTGAGTTCTTGAAATTGCAGCATAATCATTTCCTTTGTGTTGTGGTAATTTCGCGCGCAGCGCTGTGTCACATCTTCTCGATCATCTCGCAGGCTTGGCGGATGAACTGGCGGGCGATGGGGCGCAGCTCCTTCTGCGGACGGGCGGCGATACCCAGCTCACGGACAGCCCGAGGCTCCAGCGGCAGAGCGCGGACGCTGTTCTGCCGGCCGCGGAGGACCAGGCGGGACAGAACGCTGACACCCAGACCGTGCTCCACCATAGAGATAACGGCGCTGTCGGACACCTGAGTGGTACGGATCAGGGGCGTGACGCCGTGCTCATTCAGCACGCGGAGGATATCCTTGTCAAAGCCCATGGAGGGCATAAGGAATTCCTGACCGTTAAAGGCCTCCACAGGAAAGGCCGTTTCCCCGCTGTCGTACTCCGGCGGCAGGATGGCCAGCAGCTCGTCATCCCGCAGAAATGTCCACTCCAGCGGGGCGTCCTGGCGGCTGGCAAAGCACATATCCACCCGATCCTCCAGCACCCAGCGGTAGACCTCGTCTACGCTGCCCATCTGGATGTCCACAGTGACATCCGGGTGCTCCCGGCGAAACTGTTGGATGATCTCCGGCAACCAATGACGGGCGATGGACTCATAGGCCGCCACGCGGACGGAGTCCTCCTTATGGGTGTTGATAAGGGATATCTCGCGCTCCAGGGCGGCGGTGGAGGTCAGGCAGTCCCGCACCAGGGGCAGTATCCGCTGGCCTGTCGGGGTCAGCCGGACGCCGCTGCGGCCCCGCAGCAGAACGGTGAAGCCAATATCCTTTTCCAGGCTGTTCATCATGTGGGTCAATCCGGACTGCGTATAGCCCAGCACCTCGGCGGCGCGTGTGAAGCTGCCCAACTCCACCGCTGTCAGCAGGGCTTCCAGTTTTTTGGTATCCATGACGCCTCCTGTTTATATGACACTATTTCATAGCAAGATTATACTCCCTTCGCACCGCTGGTGGCAAGGGCGGGTTTTCGGCACTTTTTACGATTTTTTGTGGTGTTCCAGTGGAATATATGTGTATGACATTTTCTCATATTTGCATGAAACATTGTCGCTTTACAAACCACGGTCTTCTGTTGTATTGTACCCATAGTAATTCTTTTACATGAATTGCTTTTCCTTTCTATCCTCAAATCGTCGGGCAGCCGCACAGCCGTGCGGCTGTCGGCACCTCTGGCGGGAGGTTTTGAGGGTGCTGTGTGAAACTTCACCTCTGAAGCGGGCGCCGTAAGCCGAACGGCGCCCGTTTACTTTTCACCCGGCGAAGGAAGCATAAAAAACAACCATAAAACAGCACATTCCCTCTTGCAAAGTCCGTTGTATTATGGTAAAATGCAATGTACTGTGATACAAATGCCGTATGGCATGGAATAGGTGGAGGAGTCCGAAATGTTGACTGTTATCATTATTTTGCAGCTGATCGCCGCCCTGTTTTTGATTTTGGTGGTGTTGTTCCAGTCCGGCAAGAGCCAGGGCCTGTCCGGCACCATCGGCGGTATTGCCGACAGCTATATGGCTAAGTCCAAGGCCAAGAGCCTGGACGCCAAGCTGGCCAAGGGTACCAAGTGGGTGGGCGCTGTGTTCATCGTGCTGACCCTGGTCATCAACTGTATGCTGGCCGCCGCTGCGTAACGCAACTGCACAGAGCGCCCCGGAGCATCGCTCCGGGGCGCTTTCTATTCTGCCCGACGGTACGTCTCCCCCGCCTGCGGCGCTATGCCCTTGATCTCCAGCAGCTCCGCCACCGTTACGAATACGTAGCCCTGCTGCTGTAAATGCTCGATCGCCATCAGCACCGCATCCACTGTGTTCTGGTAGCGGTCGTGCAGCAGCACGATATCCCCGTCCCCGGTGCAGCGGTAGATCACGTCCAGTATTTTTCCGCTGTCCTTCGTCCGCCAGTCCTCCGTGTCCACCGACCAGTTCACCAGCGGCACGGACAGTGCCGCGGCCTCTGCCTCCGTCATCAGCCCGTAGGGCGGCCGTACCCAGTACTCCCCCTCCCCCAGCAGCTCCCGCAGCAGCGCGTCATTTTTCTCCAGATCCGCCAGCGCCTGCGCCGCTGTCAGTCTGTGCAGATCCGCGTGGTCATAGGAGTGGTTTCCCACCTGATGGCCCTCCGCCGCGATGCGCTGCACGATGTCCGGGTCCTTCACCGCCTGACAGCCCACCACGAAAAACGTAGCCTTTGCCCCCATCTCCCGCAGCCCGTCCAGCAGCCGCGGCGTACACCGCGGCGATGGCCCGTCGTCAAAGGTCAGCGCCACGTATTTTGGATCGCCGGTATCCCTCGTCTCCCCTGCTGTCGAGATCACCCCTGCCCCGCAGCCGGACAGCAGTACCACCCCCGCCAGCAAGGCGCAAACCCATCTTCTCATCACATCACCGGAAGCAGTATATGCACTCCGCCGCCGCTTCTTTCCCCTCTCCGCAGACTTGCCGCACCGGACACCCTCCTCTGCCGCCCTCCCGTCGACGCCCTCCGCCGCCCGTCCTCCCCAGCGGCATAAAAAAGAACACGCCTGTCGGCGTGTTCTTTTTTATGAAAGTAAAATTACTTCACCAGCTCGATGATGGCGGTCTCGGCAGCATCGCCGCGGCGGACGCCGGTGCGGATGATGCGGGTATAGCCACCGTTGCGCTCGGCGTAGCTGGGAGCCAGTTCCTTGAACAGCTTGTTGGCCACATCCTCGCGGGTGATGAAGCTCAGCGCCTGACGGTAAGCGGCCAGGTCACCCTTCTTGCCGAGAGTGATCATCTTCTCGGTGAGGGGCTTGATCTCCTTGGCGCGGGTGATGGTGGTCTCCATCCGGCCGTTGTCCAGAAGATCGGTGACCTGCTGACGGAGCATCGCCATACGCTGATCGGTAGTCTTACCGAGCTTACGAGTTCCGGGCATTTCAGTTTCCTCCTTGTTATGATCGGGCGCGGTATGCGCTGGATCGTTAGTTGTTGTCTTCGCTGGCCAGGGACAGGCCCATCATCGCCAGCTTGTTGATGACTTCCTCCAGGGACTTGCGTCCCAGATTGCGTACCTTCATCATCTCGTCCTCGGTCTTGGAGATCAAGTCCTCGACGGTGTTGATGTTGGCGCGCTTGAGGCAGTTGAAGCTGCGTACAGACAGATCCAGTTCCTCGATGGTCAGCTCCAGCATCTTGTCCTTGGAGTCCTGCGCCTTCTCCACCACGGTGGACTTATCGCCCAGCGTGTCGGACAGGTCGGTGAACAGGGCAAAATGGTCGCAGAGGATCTTGGCGCCCAGGGACACCGCATCGCGGGCAGCGATGGTAGTGTCGGTCCAGACCTCCAGCGTCAGCTTATCGTAGTCGCTGGAAGCGCCCACACGGGTGCTCTCCACAGTGTAGTTGACCTTGTACACGGGGGTATAGATACTGTCGATGGGGATCACGCCGATGACGCCGGGTCGCGCCGCCTTGTTCTTGTCGGCGGAGACATAGCCGCGGCCGTGGCTCAAGGTGATCTCCATGCTCAGAGTGGCGCCCACATCCAGCGTTGCAATGTGCAGCTCGGGATTCAGGACCTCCACCTCGCCGTCAGTCTTGATATCGCCAGCCGTGACCTCGCAGGGTCCGGCCGCCTCGATAAACACGGTCTTGACGGCGTCGCTGTGCAGCTTCGTCAGCAGATTTTTCACGTTCAGAACGATCTCCGTCACGTCCTCCTTCACACCGGGGATGGTGGAGAACTCATGCTGCACACCGGCAATTTTGATGCTGGTGGCTGCAGTTCCGGGGAGGCTGGAGAGCAGGATGCGCCGCAGCGCATTGCCCAGGGTCGTTCCGTATCCGCGCTCCAGGGGTTCGATCACATATTTTCCATAGGAAGCGTCGCCGGGTGTTTCGATACACTCGATCTGGGGCTTCTCAATTTCGATCATGCAGTACCCTCCTTCATTCTATTGGCGGCGCGGTGCCTTCCGCGCCAATTTCATTCCAGTGCTTCGTGAGGGTCAGAACCCTATTACTTGGAGTACAACTCGACGATCAGATGCTCCTCGATGGGCATATCGATGTCCTCGCGGGCGGGCAGGGTGACGACGGTACCCTTCAGGGCGGTCTTGTCACGCTCCAGCCACTTGGGGACGGTGACCATGGGTGCATCCTCGGCGGTCAGGCGCTTAAACGCCACGGAGGAGCGGCTGCCCTCCTTGACCTCGATCACATCGCCCACGCGCACCAGATAGGAGGGGATGTTGACCTTGTGCCCATTCACGGTGAAATGGGCGTGGTTCACCAGCTGACGCGCCTCGCGGCGGGTCATGGCGAAGCCCAGGCGGTACACCACGTTGTCCAGACGGCGCTCCACCAGGCTCAGCAGGTTCTCGCCGGTCTTGCCGGGCATCGCGGAGGCCTTCTCATAGTAAGCGCGAAACTGCTTCTCGAGGATGCCGTACACGAACTTGACCTTCTGCTTCTCGTTGAGCTGGATGGCGTACTCGCTCTTCTTCTTTCTCATCTGGCCGCCGGGGTTGCGCTTGGTCTCCTTCTTGGAGTAACCCATGACGGTAGGAGAAATACCCAGCGCCTTGCAACGCTTGGCGACAGGCTGCATATTCTTAGCCATGATTTAATATCCTCCTTCTTCCGATTACACGCGACGACGCTTGGGGGGGCGGCAGCCGTTGTGGGGGATGGGGGTGACGTCCTTGATCATCGTCACTTCCAGGCCCACGGCCTGCAGCGCGCGGATAGCCGCCTCACGTCCCTGACCGGGACCCTTCACAAAGACCTCAACGGTCTTCAGGCCATGCTCCATAGCAGCCTTGGCAGCCGTCTCAGCGGCGCTCTGGGCGGCAAAGGGCGTGGACTTCTTGCTGCCGCGGAAACCGAGACCACCGGAGGAAGCCCAGGACAGAGCGTTGCCCTGAGAGTCGGTGACGGTCACCATGGTGTTGTTGAAGGAAGAACGGATATGGACCTGGCCCTTCTCGATGTTCTTCTTTTCGCGACGACGGCGAATGACCTTCTTGCCTTTTACGTTAGCCATGATCTATTCTTCCCTCCTTTACTTCTTCTTGTTAGCGATAGTCTTCTTGGGGCCTTTGCGGGTGCGTGCGTTGGTCTTGCTGCGCTGGCCGCGAACGGGAAGGCCACGACGGTGGCGCATGCCGCGATAGCAGCCGATTTCAGTCAGGCGCTTGATATCCAGCGCGGTCTGACGACGCAGATCCCCCTCGACGATGTAGCCGTGGTCAATGGCCTCACGGAGCTTGGCCTCATCGGCCTCCGTCAGATCCTTGACGCGGGTGTCGGGGTTGATGCCTGTCTGTGCCAGGATGTCCTGAGCACTCTTTCTTCCAATACCATAGATATAAGTCAAACCGATTTCGATTCGCTTATCCTTGGGCAGGTCAATACCGGCAATACGTGCCATAATTTAGAGCACCTCCACTTTCTACTTAGCCCTGTCTCTGCTTATGCTTGGGATTCTCGCAAATGACCATGACACGGCCTTTACGACGGATCACTTTGCACTTCTCGCACATGGGCTTCACGGACGGTCTTACTTTCATTTTGATAAACCTCCTACTTACTGCGCCAGGTGATCCGACCGCGGGTCAGATCGTAAGGCGACATTTCCACTGTCACCTTATCGCCGGGCAGAATCCTGATGAAATTCATTCTGAGCTTTCCGGAAATATGCGCTAAGATCGTGTGTCCATTTCCAATGTCGACTTGGAATGTGGTGTTGGGCAGCGATTCAACGACGACGCCCTCTACTTCGATCATGTCGGATTTTGCCAAGTGTTATCCCTCCTGGTCTTGATCACTGCCGCGTATCGCGGCGATGGCTTTACGAAGCTCACTATTTGTGATGGTTTCGTTGCTTCTGATCCTCTGGGAAACCGCGCCCCCATCGCGCCGGAGCAGCGCCGCGTGTTTGCGCCGCTTGCGCTTCGGCCGTTCCACGGGCCGCGTCTTTCCGTCCGCCAGCAGGAGGAAGTCCCCCTCCGTCGCAAGGACGAAGAAGACCTCTCCCTTATCCCTGCCGGCGGTAGATGTTACGATATTCGCTTTCACAATGTCCATATCACACCAATGACTTCTCCGGGTCCGTCAGAAGCTCCGGCTCCCCGTCGGTGATCAGTACGGTGTTTTCGTAGTGTGCGGCGTTTTTCCCGTCGGCTGTCCTCACCGTCCAGCCATCCGGCATCTGCCTGATAGCGGCCGTCCCCGCGTTGACCATAGGCTCCACGGCGATGGTCATACCCCGCAGAAGACGGGGTCCATGGCCGGGCTTGCCGTAATTGGGGACTTCGGGTGCCTCATGCATCTGGTGTCCGATGCCGTGGCCGACATATTCCCGGACGACGCTGAAGCCGTTTGCCTCCACATACGCCTGCACAGCGGCGGAGATATCCGACAGGCGATAGCCCTCGCGGGCATACTTTATGCCCTCAAAGAAGCTCTGCTGCGTCACCCGGATCAGCCGCAGTGCCTCGTCGGACACCTGACCACAGGGATAGGTGCCGGCGCAGTCGCCGTGGAAGCCGCCGATGAACGCCCCCACGTCCACGCTGACGATGTCGCCCTCCTGCAGCACCCGTTTGCCGGGGATGCCGTGGATGATCTCGTCGTTGACGCTGACGCACACACTGGCCGGATAGCCGTTGTAGTGCAGGAAGGAGGGCGTTGCGCCCTGCTCCTTGATAAACTGGAACACTGCTTTGTCGATCTGAGCTGTGGTGACGCCGGGTTTTACCATATCCCGTGCCAGGGCACGGGCTGCCGCGGTAATTTTGCCCGCCCGGCGCATCAGCTCGATCTCATGGGGTGACTTGAGCGTGATCATTCGGCCACTCCCAGCACCCGCAGGATCTCCCGTGTCGTACCCTCCACAGTGGGCTGGTCCTCCACGGTCTTCAGAACGCCTCTGGCCTCATAGAAGCCCTTGAGGGGTTCCGTCTCCTTATGATAGACCGCCAGACGGTCTTTCACCGTCTCCGGGTCATCATCCTTACGCTGCTTCAGCGCACCGCCGCACACATCACAAATTCCCTCTTTTTTCGGAGGGATGTTTACGATGTGATAGCTGGCGCCGCAGCTCTCGCAGACACGCCGGCCGCCCATGCGGGCGATGATCTTCTCATCGGGGATCTCGATGGCGACCACAGCGTCGAATCTGATACCCGCCTGCTCCAACGCCTCAGCCTGGGCGATGGTGCGGGGCACCCCGTCCAGAATGTAGCCGTTGGCGCAGTCGGCCTCCTGCAAACGCTCGTTGATGATGCCGATGATGACCTCATCGGGCACCAGCTTGCCAGCATCCATGTACTCCTTGGCCTTCAGCCCGGTGGGCGTGCCGTTCTTCACAGCCGCCCGCAGGATGTTGCCCGTAGAGATGGTGGGGATATCCAGCTTTTTCTTGATGATGTCTGCCTGGGTGCCCTTGCCGGCACCGGGAGCGCCTAAAAGGATCAGTTTCATGGTAATTACCTCAAATTATTCCAGGAAGCCCTTGTACTGACGCATCAGCATCTGGGACTCCAGAGCCTGGACGGTCTCCAGCGCAACACCGACCACGATGATGACGGAGGTACCGCCGATGGACAGAGAGGGCACATTCACGATCTTGCCGATCAGCAGGGGCAGGATCGCCACGACGCCCAGGTAGATGGCGCCGAACAGCGTGACCTTGTTGAGCACCTTCTTGATAAAGTCCGCGGTGGGCTTGCCCGGGCGGAAGCCGGGGATAAAGCCGCCGTTCTTCTTCAGGTTGTTGGAGATCTCAACGGGGTTGAACTGGATGGTAGCATAAAAGTAACTGAAAGCGATGATCATCAGGAAGTAGACGATCATATACAGTACACTCTTGCTGTCCACAGCGTTCACCAAAGTATACGCAAAAGTACCCTTCTCCGGTGCGGGCAGGAACGCCGCCACCGTGGGGATGATCATGGCGATGGACTGGGCAAAGATGATAGGCAGCACGCCGGACATATTTACCTTCATGGGAAGTGTAGATGCCTGACCACCGTACATCTTACGGCCCACCTGGCGCTTGGCGTACTGCACGGGGATGCGGCGCTCGGCGCCGTTGACCCAGGTGATCAGTACGATCAGAGCCAGGATGCCGATGACCACCAACAGTGCGTGCCACCACTGCATAGCCCCGGACTTCAGGGAAATGCTCATGCCGGACACCATGCTGGGCACGCGGGACAGGATACCCGCGAACAGGATGATGGAGATACCGTTGCCGATACCGAATTCCGTGACCTGCTCGCCCATCCACATCACGAAGGAGGAGCCGGCAATGAAGGAGATAATGATGACCAGCGCCGCCCACACACCGGTATTGGTGAGGATGCTGGCGTTCTTCATCAGGGCGTAGTAGCCCCAGCCCTGCAGGATGGCGATGGCCACCGTGGCGTAACGGGTGATGGACTGGATCTTCTTCTTGCCCTCCTCGCCGCCCTCACGGGCCAGACGCTCCAGGGGAGGAATGGCGATGGTGAGGAGCTGGATGATGATGGAGCTGTTGATATAGGGCTGCACGCCCAGTGCAAACACTGTAGCGCTGGCGAAAGCACCGCCGGACATCACGTCGTACAGGCCCAGCACCGTGGTGCTCATCTGAGACAGGTAATCGCCCAGCAGCTTTGTGTCTACATAGGGCACGGGGATCGCGTTGCCGATACGGAAAATCAGCAGGATCAGGGCGGTGAAGACGATCTTCTTACGAAGCTCAGGGATCGCCCACGCTTTTTTGATCGTCTGGATCACTTAGATCACCTCTGCCTTTCCGCCAGCTGCCTCGATCGCTTCCTTGGCAGCCTGGGAAAAAGCAGCGGCCTGCACGGTCACCTTCTTGGTAACCTTGCCGTTACCCAGGACCTTGACGCCGTACTCGCACTTGCTCAGGATACCCTTAGCAAGCAGGGCTTCCGCGGTGACGATCTCGCCGTCCTCAAACTTGTTGAGGGCGCTCAGGTTGATGATCTCCAGGGGCTTGGCAAAAATGTTGTTGAAACCGCGCTTGGGGATGCGGCGTGCCAGAGGCATCTGACCGCCCTCAAAGCCGATGCGGGTACCGCCGCCGCTGCGGGCCTTCTGGCCCTTGTGACCGCGGCCTGCGGTCTTGCCGTTGCCGGAGCCGTGACCACGGCCCTTGCGGTAGGCTTCCTTAACGGAGCCGGCTGCGGGAGACAGTTCGTTCAGTTTCATTCTCTCGCACCTCCTTATTCTTCAGTGACCTTCAGCAGGTAGCCGATCTTGGCGACCTTGCCGCGGGTCTGGGCGTTGTCGGGCTGTACGGTGGTGTCACCGATCTTACGCAGGCCCAGGGAGTTGGCAGTGGCGATGTGCTTTTCCAGTCTGCCGTTGAGGCTCTTTACGAGCTGGATCTTCAGATTAGCCATGTTCTGTCCTCCTTAACCCACGATCTCGTCCACGCTCTTGCCGCGGGTACGGGCGACTTCTTCGGGGGTACGCAGGGACTTCAGGCCCTCGAAGGTAGCGGCCACCACGTTCACAGCGGTGTTGGAGCGCAGGCACTTGGTACGGATATCCTTGATACCCGCGGCCTCCATGATGATACGCACGGGGCCGCCGGCGATCACGCCGGTACCGGGGGCGGCGGGCTTCATCAGCACGCGGCCTGCACCGGCCTCGCCGATGATCTCGTGGGGGATGGTGCTGCCGGACAGGGACACGTTGATCATGTTCTTCTTAGCGTCCTCGATGCCCTTGCGGATCGCCTCGGGCACCTCGGCGGCCTTGCCCAGGCCGTAGCCGACCTTGCCCTTGCCGTCGCCGACCACCATCAGGGCGGAGAACTTCATGACACGACCACCCTTAACGGTCTTGGAAACGCGGTTGGTAGCGACTACTTTTTCAATGTACTCGCTCTGCTCTCTTTCAAATCTGGCCATTGATAAGTCCTCCTTCCTTAGAATTCCAGGCCGCCCTCGCGGGCGCCTTCAGCCAGCTCGGCCACACGGCCGTGGTACAGGTAGCCGCCGCGATCGAACACGACGGTATCGATGCCCTTAGCCTTGCAGCGCTCGGCAACCAGCTTGCCCACAGCGCGGGCCGCGGTCTTGTTGCCGCCGTTGCCCTCGATCTCTTTGTCCAGAGAGGAAGCAGAGACCAGGGTGTTGCCGGCCACATCGTCGATGACCTGGGCGTAGATGTTCTTCTCGCTGCGAAATACGTTCAGACGGGGACGCTCGGGAGTGCCGGACAGCTTGGCGCGGACTCTCTTATGGCGCTTCAGACGCTGCGCGTTGGTATCGGGTCTTTTAATCATATCGGCACACCTCCTTACTTCTTAGCGCCGGTCTTACCGACCTTGCGGCGGATGACTTCGTCAACATACTTGATGCCCTTGCCCTTATACGGCTCGGGAGGACGCTTCTCGCGGACTTCCGCCGCGAACTGGCCCACCTTCTGCTTGTCGGGACCGGAGATCACAACCTTGTTGGGGCCGGGCACTTCGATGGTGATACCGTCGATCTCCGCCATCTTCACGGGATGGGAGTAACCGAGGTTCATGACCAGCTCGTTACCCTCCTTGGCGGCACGGTAGCCGACACCGTTGATCTCCAGCTCCTTCTTGAAGCCTTCGCTGACGCCGACGACCATGTTGTGCAGCAGCGCACGGGTCATGCCGTGCAGCGCGCAGTGCAGCTTGTCGTCGGAGGGGCGCTTGACATGGATGGTGTTGCCGTCCTGCTCCAGGATCATCTCCGGACGCAGGGCCTGGGTCAGGGTGCCCTTAGGGCCCTTGACGGTAACAACGTTGTTCTCCGCGATGGTGACTTCCACACCGGCGGGGACGGTAATGGGCATTCTACCAATTCTCGACATTGTTCAAATACCTCCTTACCATACGAACGCAAGGACTTCGCCGCCGACGTGCGCTGCGCGAGCAGCCTTGTCGGTCATGACGCCCTTGGAAGTGGATACGATCGCGATGCCGAGACCACGCAGCACGCGGGGCAGCTCGTCGGCGCCCACATAGACGCGCAGACCGGGCTTGGACACGCGGCGCAGGCCGGAGATGACCTTCTCCTTGCCGGCATTGTACTTCAGGGTGATGCGGATAACGCCCTGGGTACCGTCGTCGATGACCTGGAAGGACTTGATGTAGCCCTCATCCAGCAGGATCTGAGCGATGCTCTTCTTCATGTTGGAAGCAGGAACGTCGACGGTCTCGTGCTTGGCGTTGTTGGCGTTGCGGATACGGGTCAGCATATCGGCAACAGGATCAGTGATGTGCATACGAATGTTTCCTCCTATTTTAGAGTTACAGGCTCACGCCTGTTAAGGCAGCGAGGTATCACTGATAATTTAGTCCGTCGGCAGCGCACTGCCGGTGTTTAATTACCAGTGACCTTTCGCCATCCTGTATTACCGGAGCCTTGCGGCTCTTAGGTACATGGGTTCGGTGGAGAGCGACGCTCTCTGCCGGAGTTCTCCTGGTAGAGATTTTGTTCTCAGACGGGGCGGCGAGGCGATGGCGTACTTTGTGTACGCCGAGCCGCGCCAACGAAGTATGAGGACAAAAGATCACCAGGAAGCCTTGCGGACGCCGGGGATCTCGCCCTTGTACGCCAGCGTGCGGAAGCAGATACGGCACACACCGTAGTCACGCAGGTAGGCGTGGGGACGGCCGCACAGCTTGCACCGGTTGTACTTGCGGGTGGAGAATTTCGCAGGCGCCTGCTGCTTCAGGATCATAGACTTCTTAGCCATTTCGTTCTCCTCCTAATCAGCGTTCAAAGGGAGCGCCGACCAGAGTCAGCAGCTCGCGAGCTTCTTCATCGGTCTGGGCGGTCGTGCAGATGACGATGTCCATGCCGCGGATCTTGTCGATCTTATCGTACTCGATCTCGGGGAAGATCAGCTGCTCCTTGATGCCCAGGGCATAGTTGCCGCGGCCGTCAAAGGCGTTGGCGCTGATGCCGCGGAAGTCACGCACACGGGGCAGAGCCACGTTGAACAGACGATCCAGGAACTCCCACATCTTGTCACCGCGCAGCGTGACCTTGGCGCCCACGGGCATACCCTCACGCAGCTTGAAGTTCGCGACGGACTTCTTGGCGATGGTGACAATGGCCTTCTGGCCGGTAATGGTGGCCAGGTCGCCGCACACGGCGTCCAGGACCTTAGCGTTCTCACGCGCCTCACCGCAGCCCACGTTCACGACGACCTTGTCGATCTTGGGGATCTGCATGGTGGACTTGTAGCCGAACTTCTTGAAGAGAGCAGGAGCTACTTCTTCGGTATACTTGACTTTCAGACGTGCCATTACTTACTCTCTCCTTTCTTTACAGGGCAGCGCCGCAGTGCTTGCACACGCGGACTTTCTTGCCGTCCTTGATCTCATAGGCCACGCGGGTGCCCTTGTCGCACTTGGGGCATACCACTTGGACCTTGCTGGCGTAGATAGCCGCCTCGCGCTTGACGATGCCGCCCTCTTCGCCCTGCTTGCGGGGCTTGATGTGGCAGGTCACCATGTTGATGCCCTCGACCACGACCTTGCGCTCACTGGGAACGGTGCCCAGCACCTTGCCGGTCTTGCCCTTGTCCTTGCCGGACAGAACGACCACCTTGTCGTTCTTCTTGATCTTCAGATTGTTCATGTGTCCGTCCCCTCCTTAAATAACTTCGGGAGCGAGGGACAGGATCTTCATGTAATCCTTGTCGCGCAGCTCACGAGCCACCGGCCCAAAGATACGGGTGCCTCTGGGGTTCTTGTCGTCCTTGATGAGGACGGCGGCGTTGTCGTCGAAACGGACATAGGTGCCGTCGGCACGACGCACGCCCTTGGCGCTGCGGACGATAACGGCCTTGACGACCTCGCCCTTCTTCACCTGACCGCCGGGAGTGCTCTTACGCACGGAGGCAACGATGACGTCGCCGATGTTGCCGTACTTGACCTTGGAGCCTCCCAGAACGCGGATGCACTTGATCTCTTTGGCGCCGGTATTGTCAGCGACCTTCAGATAAGATTCTTGCTGGATCATACTTACGGCACCTCCTTACTTAGCCTTCTCGACGATCTCGACCACGCGCCAGCGCTTGTCCTTGGACAGGGGGCGGGTCTCCATCACCTTCACGACATCGCCAACACCGCAAGCGTTCTGCTCGTCGTGAGCCTTCAGCTTATAGGTACGGCCGACGATCTTCTTATACAGAGGATGGGCGACGCGGTCCTCGATGGCGACGACCACGGTCTTGTCCATCTTATCGGAAACGACCTTGCCGACTCTGGTCTTGCGGGAGGAAATTCTCTTCTCTTCCATGTTACTTCTCCTCCTTTTCACGGATAACGGTCTTCACACGAGCGATGTCGCGCTTGGTCTCGGCGATCTTGAGAGGATTGTCCAGCTGATTGGTTGCGTGCTGCATACGCAGGAAGAACAGATCCTTCTTCAGGGAGTCCAGCTTCTCGTTCAGCTGCTCCACGGTCATTGCACGTACTTCAGTTGCCTTCATCTCATTCACCTACTTCCTGGGCTTCGAGATCCTCGCGCTTGACGATCTTCGTCTTGATGGGCAGCTTGTGGCTGGCCAGACGCAGGGCCTCGCGGGCGACCTCTTCAGAAACACCGGCGATCTCGAACATAACACGGCCGGGCTTGACTACTGCGACCCAATACTCGGGGGAACCCTTACCGGAACCCATACGGGTCTCGGCCGGCTTCTCGGTGATGGGCTTGTCGGGGAAGATCTTGATCCAGACCTGACCGCCACGCTTGGTGTAGCGGGTCATGGCGATACGAGCCGCCTCGATCTGGTTGCTGGTGATCCAGCTGGGCTCCAGAGCCACCAGGCCGTATTCGCCGTAGGTGACCTTGTTGCCGCGCATGGCCTTACCGGTGAGGCGGCCACGGTGTACTCTGCGGTACTTAACTCTCTTGGGCAGAAGCATTACTGAGCGCCTCCTTCTTTCTTTTCTGCGGGCTTGCGGAAGCCGCCCTCGGGACGGGGACCGCGGTTGAAGCCGCCATTCTGACGGTCACGGTTGAAGCCGCCGTTCTGGCCATCGCGGCGGAAGCCACCGCGGCGGTCACCGTCACGACGGTTGCCGCGACGCTCACGACGCTCCTGATAGGGCTTGCTGGTGTCCAGCGTGCGCGGGGTGGTGCGCAGGGCCTGGGACAGGATCTCGCCCTTGTAGATCCAAACCTTCACGCCGATGCGGCCGAAGGTGGTAGCAGCCTCAGCAAAGCCGTAGTCGATGTCGGCACGCAGCGTCTGCAGGGGGATGGTACCCTCGTGATAGTGCTCGCTGCCGGCGATCTCGCGGCCGCCCAGACGGCCGCCGCAGTTGCACTTGATGCCCTTGGCGCCGGCGCGCATAGCGCGGCCCATGGCGTTCTTCATGGCGCGGCGGTGAGAGATACGCTTCTCCAGCTGTGCGGCGATGTTCTCGGCCACCAGCTGCGCGTCCATATCGGGGTTGCGGACCTCGACGATGTTCAGCTTCACGGTCTTGCCGATCAGCTTCTCCACGTCCTTGCGGTACTGCTCGATCTGCTCGCCGCCCTTGCCGATGACCACGCCGGGGCGTGCCACGTGCAGATAGATGGTGACGACCTCGTTGCTGCGCTCGATCTCGATCTTGGAGACACCGGCGGCAAACAGCAGCTTCTTCAGGTACACACGGATCTTGTGGTCCTCGACCAGCAGATCGCCGACCTTCTCATTGCTGGCATACCAGCGGGAATCCCAGTCCTTGATGACGCCCACGCGCATACCATGGGGATTGACTTTCTGACCCATTTAACTGTTCCTCCCTTTCTTAGTCTCTCTCCGCGACGGCCAGCGTCACATGAGAGGTTCTCTTGTTGATGCGATAGGCACGGCCCTGTGCACGGGGCATCATCCGCTTCAGGATGGGGCCGGGGGTGGCGAACACCTGGGTCACGACCAGCTTGTCGGGATCCATGCTGAAGTTGTTCTCCGCGTTGGCGCAGGCGCTCTTGAGCAGCTTGACCAGAGGCTCGGAGGCGGACTTCGGGGTGTTCATCAGGATCGCCATAGCAGTCTTGGCATCCTTGCCGCGGATCAGATCGCAGACGATCTGGACCTTGCGGGGAGAGATGCGGACGTATCTCAGATATGCTTTCGCTTCCATATTACTCTGCATCCTCCTTTTTAAGCTTTCTTGGTATGGCCGCGGAAGGTACGAGTGGGCGCGAACTCGCCCAGCTTGTGACCCACCATGTCCTCCTGCACATAGACAGGCACATGACGGCGGCCGTCGTGGACAGCGATGGTGTGACCGACGAAGGCGGGGAAGATGGTGGAGCTGCGGCTCCAGGTCTTCAGCACGTTCTTCTCGCCCTTGGCGTTCATCTCTTCAACCCGCTTCAGCAGCTCAGGGGCAACATACGGGCCTTTTTTGATAGATCTGCTCATATTCTCTTGCCTCCTTTACTTCACGTTGCGACGCTTGACAATGAACTTGTCGGTGGGATTCTTCTTCTTGCGGGTCTTGTAACCCAGAGCCGGCTTGCCCCAAGGAGTGACAGGACCAGGACGGCCCACGGGGGACTTGCCTTCACCGCCGCCGTGGGGGTGATCGCAGGGGTTCATGACGCTACCGCGAACGGTGGGACGCCAACCCATGTGACGCTTACGACCGGCCTTACCGATCTGGATGTTCTCGTGCTCCAGATTGCCGACCTGACCGATGCAGGCCTTGCAGTTGGTGCGGATGATGCGGACCTCGCCGGAGGGCATACGGATCTGGGCGTTGTCGCCTTCCTTAGCCATCAGCTGGGCATAGGCGCCGGCGGAGCGGACCAGCTGGGCGCCCTTGCCGGGGTGCATCTCGATGTTGTGGATCACGGTACCCACGGGGATGTTGGCGATGGGCAGGCAGTTGCCGGGCTTGATATCGGCAGCGGCGCTGGAGATCACCTTGTCGCCGGCAGCCAGACCCACAGGGGCCACGATGTAGCGCTTCTCGCCGTCCTCGTACTGGACCAGGGCGATGTTGGCGCTGCGGTTGGGATCGTACTCCAGGCGCAGGACGGTGGCTTCCATGTCCATCTTGTCGCGCTTGAAGTCGATGATGCGGTACTTGCGCTTCTCGCCGCCGCCGCGATGACGGACGGTGATGCGGCCGTAGCTGTTGCGACCAGCGTTCTTCTTCAGCACCTCAACGAGGCTGGCTTCAGGCTTCGCGTGCTTGTCGATACCGTCGAAGCCGGAAACAGTCATGTGGCGGCGGGAAGGGGTGGTCGGCTTAAAAGTTTTAATAGACATTCTCTACACTCCCTTCTCTTACACCATACCCTCGAAGAACTCGATGGTCTTGGAATCCTTAGCCAGCTGGACATACGCTTTCTTCCAGCTCTTACGGGTACCGGGACGGCCGGCGCCCATGCGCTTGGTCTTGCCATCGTAGTTGATGGTATTGACCTTGGCGACCTTCACGCCGAAGATCTTCTCCACGGCGTTCTTGATCTCGATCTTACCGGCGGAGGGCGCCACCTCGAACACGTACTTCTTGTCGGAAGTAGCGGCCATGGAACGCTCGGTAATGATGGGACGGATGATGATGTCGTATACGTTAGCCATTACGCGAACACCTCCTCGATCACGGTGAGGGCTTCCTTATCCAGCACCAGATACTTGGCCTTGAGAATGTCGTAGACATTGATCAGGTTGGCCATAGAGGTCTCGACGCCGGGGATGTTGCGGGCGCTCTTGACGACGATCTCGTCCTTGGAGGGGGTGACCACCAGAGACTTACCGTCGGCCTTGACGGCGTTCAGGAACGCGCGGAAGTCCTTGGTCTTGATGCTGTCCATCTTGATGCTGTCGATGACGATGATCTCGCCGGCAGCAGCCTTGGCGGACAGAGCAGATTTCATAGCCAGTCTCTTGACCTTCTTGTTCAGAACGTAAGAGTAGCTGCGGGGCTTGGGGGCGAACACGATGCCGCCGTGGGTCCACTGGGGCGCGCGGGTGCTGCCCTGACGGGCGTGACCGGTACCCTTCTGACGCCAGGGCTTCTTGCCGCCGCCGGAGACCTCGGCGCGGGTCAGAGCGCTCTGGGTGCCCTGCCGGCAATTTGCCAGGTGGTTCTTGACCACTTCGTGCACGACGGCGGTGTTCGGCTCAATGCCGAAGATGCTGTCGTTCAGCTCAACAGTACCGACCTCAGCGCCGGCCATGTTCAAAACTTTGATAGCAGACATTTCCTTAAGCACTCCTTTCCTTACTTAGTGCGGGCGGAAGCCTTCTGCGGGTTACGACCGGAAGCCTTCTGCGGGTTGTTGCTGATACCAGCGTCAGCGTGCTTGATGCGGTGGGTCTTAACGGTGGACTTGATGAGCACCAGACCGCCCTTGGGGCCGGGGATGGCGCCGCGGACCGCGATCATGTTCAGCTCAGGATCGACCTTCACGATGTCCAGGTTCTGGATGGTCACCTGGTCGCAGCCCATCTGGCCGGCGCCGATCTTGCCCTTGAAGATACGGCTGGGATCGGTGGTAGAGCCCATGGAACCGGCATGACGATGGACGGGGCCGCCGCCGTGGCTCATGGGGGTACGGCCGGCGTTCCAGCGCTTCACAACGCCCTGGTAGCCGTGACCCTTGGTGGTGCCGGTCACGTCAACGAAGTCGCCCTCGTGGAACGTGTCGGCTTTGATGATGTCGCCGATGTTCAGCTCGGCGGCGTTCTCCAGGTCGAACTCGCGCAGATACTTCTTGGGAGCCACGCCTGCCTTGTTCAGGTGGCCCATCTCGGGCTTGGTCAGCTTGCGCTCGGGGACATCCTCGAAGCCCAGCTGCACAGCGGCGTAGCCTTCCTTCTCGGCAGTCTTCTTCTGGACGACGGTGCAGGGGCCCGCCTCGATAACGGTGACGGGGATGACCTTGCCGTTTTCGTCGAAGATCTGAGACATACCGACTTTCTTGCCAATGATTGCCTTCATGTATGATCCTCCTTAAAGGTTATTGGTCGACATAGATTCAATCTCCATTGGGTAGAGACCGCTTGCTCTGCCGACGTAACCCCCGGAACGCCTCACGCAAGTTAGCGCCCCGGCTGGGTAGCAAGCAAATTCGTTTGCGGGGTATTATATAAGGTGGGTTACAGCTTGATCTCGATCTCCACACCGGCGGGCAGATCCAGAGCCATCAGCGCCTCCACGGTCTTGGGGGTGGAGTTGGTGATGTCGATCAGTCTCTTGTGGGTGCGGCGCTCGAACTGCTCACGGCTGTCCTTATACTTGTGGGTAGCGCGCAGGATGGTGACGATCTCTTTCTTGGTGGGCAGAGGGATGGGCCCAGACACGGTAGCGCCGGTGCGCTTGGCCGTCTCGACGATCTTCTCTGCGGACTGGTCGATGACCTGATGGTCATAGGCCTTCAGACGAATGCGGATCATTTCTTTTGCCATTTGGTTTGTTCCTCCATAAAATTCGTACGGTTTTTGTTGCTTTGACCAATGCCGTACGGCGGGAAATTTCTTATACGCCGTTCCGTGCGTATCATTCCGGCTCATAAGAAACACCGGCGACCAGGCCGGTGTCCTTCTGGCGCGGCGATCTACGCCGACGTACAGAAATCTCTCAGCCGCCCGATTATCGGACATACTCCCCGGAAGTTACCTCCTTGCGGAGCAATCTCCCGGTTCATCGCAGTTGCAAACGCCTCCGGGTGTGCAGCACCCTTCGCGCGCGTACCCACATATAATAAAGGAAAAATCCCCTTGTGTCAAGGGGATTTTTCTATTTTGTCTACAAAATTTTCACTTATTTTTTGTAGTTTTCGCCCATCACGCCATTGTGTTCACCGTGCCCACGAACAGAGGCACATTGCTGTTGTCAAAGATCACGAACAGGAACGGCCTGTCCAGGTCCATCTCCACAGTGGGCGGCACTTCCATCATGGCCGAGTCCGCGCAGACGATCTCCGTGTAGGCCGCAGCCTCCACACCCTCCTCGTCGATCTTCACCCGGGCGGCCTGCATGGCGCTGCTGAGGAACGCGCCGTTGTCCGTCAGCGGGGTAAAATCCGCCTCCGCCATGTCAAAAGCATCCGTCACGCCCAGCGATTGCAGCATCTCGTTCAGCTCGGTGGAGGACTTCACGTCGAACTTGGGCACGGACCACACCAGTTCCGCGGCGTTATAGTCGCCGGTCAGCCCCGCCAGGAAGCCCTGCCGCTGCAGCAGGCTCTCCGGCGTCACACCCTCGTCCGGCAGCACGAACACCATGCGGCCATAGTTCAGCGACCGGGGCGCGGCGGTGTAACCGTCACCCTTCCGATAGCTGCCGCTCTCCGTCCGGTGCATGAACTCCGTTTTCTGCTTCGCGCCGTTGGCGGCGGTGAACGTGTCCTGCTTCGTCTGACTGCTCTTAAAGGCGTCCTGCCAGCCGGACTTGTAGTAGATGGTGTTATACAGCCGCAGCAGGTCGTTCCCATCGGTGCGGATGTTCCCCGTCTCCTCGGACAGCAATCCGCCGGTGTTTTGGTTCAGCCAGCCGGCGATGGCCTTGTCCGCCTCCTCCGTGCCCATGGGCACGCGGTAGGTGGACGCGAAGTGCCAATCCGCCAGCGTGTCCACGGCCTCCTGCTTCACGTCGGCGTTCTCCCGCAGGAACGCGCCGTTGGCCAGACGGCACACCGACCGCCCGTCGTCCAGATACACGCTCATCCACAGGTCGCGCACCGTCTGCCGCAGGGTCTCGCTGTCGGCCGCGCCCAGCAGTGCCATCACCTGCCGCTTCGTCTCTCCGTCGGTCATCTCCGTCAGCATGCTGAGCGCCGCATACAGACTGATGGGCGAATACACCCGGTTCTCGCTGTCGGCGAAGAACTTGTCCAGCGTCCTGTCCGCAAAGGCCATCAGCGCGTCGCCGTCCGGCTCCGCATCCAGCTTGCCCAGCTTTTGCAGCGCCTCCCGGTACTCGGTGTACGCCGCGTCGTAGGCGTCCCAGTCGCCCTCACCGTTTTCATCGAAGTAGTCTTCAAACCGCGGCTCTTTGGGATAGGCTGGGTACGCCGCCTCCCTGACAACATACTTCGTCAGATCCACGGCAGCTCCCCCTCCCCGTTTGTTGTCCGTCTGGGGCTGCACGGCGCAGCCCGCCAGCATCAGCCCCGCCAGCACCGCGCACATGGCCGCTTTCAGTCGTTTCATGGGAAATACCTCCTTTTCTTCCTTCTGCACCTTTGACGGATATGCGCCGCGATTTGTTCCCAGCTGAAAAAAGACCGCCCACAGGCGGTCTTTTTTATATTCAGACACGTTTCCACTTTGCGCCGCCGGGCACATCGGTGATCTCGATTCCCTGCGCCTTCAGTTCATCGCGGATGCGGTCGGCCTCGGCAAAATTCTTCGCCTTCTTGGCGTCGGCACGGGCGCGGATCAGCGCCTCCACCTCTGCGTTGGCCTCACCGTCCTCGCTGATGACGGCGAACTCGCCGGCAGTGGGGGCGGCGGCCTGCTTGGCGCGGAGGGCGGCGGCCTTCTCCAGCAGCTTCAGGCCCAGCACGGTGTCGAAGCTGTCCAGCAGGGCCAGCTTGGTCTTGTCGTTGGTCTTGGCCTTCAGCACGTCATACAGCACCGTCACAGCCATAGAGGTGTTCAAGTCGTTGTCCATGGCCGCCATGAACTTGGCCTTGTACTCGTCAAAGGCAGCCCGGTCCACCTCGCCCTCATCCTTCAGTGCCGCGATCTTGCTCAGCAGCTTGTTGTAGGCCACGGTGGCGTTGTCCAGGTTCTCCCAGGTGAACACCAGACTCTTGCGGTAGTGGCTCTGCAGGCAGAAGAACCGGTAGGCCAGCGGGTCATAGCCCTTCTCCTCCAGCAGCGATACCGTCAGGAACTCACCCTTGGATTTGGACATCTTGCCGTGGTCGGTGTTCAGGTGCGCCACATGGCACCAGTGAGGGCACCAGGGATGGCCCAGATAGCTCTCGCTCTGGGCGATCTCATTGGTGTGGTGGGGGAAGGCGTTGTCCACGCCGCCGCAGTGCAGATCCAGGTACTCGCCGTTGTACTTCATGGAGATGCCGGAGCACTCAATGTGCCAGCCGGGATAGCCCACGCCCCAGGGAGAGTCCCATTTCAGCGCCTGGTCCTCGAACTTGGACTTGGTGAACCACAGCACAAAGTCGTTCTTGTTGCGCTTGTTGGTGTCCTCCTCCACGCCCTCGCGGACGCCCACGGCCAGATCCTCCTCGTTGTGGTCGTTGAAGATGTAGTACCGCTTCAGCTTACTGGTGTCGAAATACACGTTGCCGCCGGCCAGATACGCATACCCGGTGTCGATGAGTTTGGTGATGATCTTGATATAGTCGTCAATAAGGCCGGTAGCGGGCTGCACCACATCCGGACGCTTGATGTTCAGCTTCCGGCAGTCCTCGAAAAACGCGTCGGTGTAATACTTGGCGATCTCCATGACGGTCTTGTGCTCCCGCTTGGCGCCCTTGAGCATCTTATCCTCGCCCTCGTCGGCATCGGAGGTCAGGTGCCCCACGTCGGTGATATTCATGACGCGGTTCACGTCGTATCCGGCGTAGCGCAGGTACTTCTCCAGCACGTCCTCCATGATATAGGAGCGCAGGTTGCCGATGTGGGCAAAGTGGTACACGGTGGGGCCGCAGGTGTACATCTCCACATGGCCGGGGGTGTGGGTCTTGAACTCCTCTTTCTTGTGGGTGGCGGAATTATACAAATACATAACGGTTCTCCTTCTATCTACATTATATTATTATGCCGAACAAAAACGCCTCCCATGCCGTAGGGCATGAGAGGCGAAAAAGACTTCGCGGTTCCACTCTCGTTTATCACTCAAGTCCGGCCATAACGCAGGCCATGCGGAGGGCATCCACATCCCTCGCGCTCCCGGACGCACTTTCCGCACCGCTCGGCAGGACGGCTTTCAGCCGGTGGCCGTCCCTCTCTTGGCAAAGCCCTGATGCATACTCTTTCCGATCAACGCGCTATTCGGTTCAGTTAATAGTAACAGGAATTTCCCGGCCTGTCAAGTGCTCTGTTTCCGCGCCGGGTACGCCTCCCGCCGGTCTGTCAGCCCCAGTAAGTAGTCAACGCTGACATCGTAATACCGTGCTATCCGTATCAGCACATCCGTCGGTATATCTCTTTTTCCCGATTCGTAATAAGAATAGCAGACCTGCGTGCACTGTAAATACTCCGCCATGTCCTGCTGCCGCAAGTCCGCATCCTCCCGGAGATCGCGTATTCGTTGATACATTCTGCACCTCACCGCTTGAGATACAAAAAGTATAGACAAAACATTTTGTTTTATTGACAAATATAACGCATTGTTATACAATGTATAAAAACAGAGGGAGGTCTTATTGTGGACAAACAAACCCGCCCCGGAGAGAACGAAGCTGTCGCCAGCGTAGTCCTCGGTATCGTTTCATGCGTATTGGTTGTGCCCCTCTTTCTCACCGCACAACGTTATAACCCCATTTTGTATACCGCCATTCCCGCTGGATTATCTGGATTTTTTGGTATCGTTTTGTCCCATATATCTACGAAGAAAGGAAACTGCGGCAATCTCCGCCTTGCAGGGCTAATTCTTTCTTGGGTCGGTGCCATTTTTTCTGTGGTTTTCTGCGGCGTCCTTTTGGACTTCCTAAGAAGACTCTCTCGCTTCTCTTGATGGGCAACAAAAAAGAACGGCTTGCGCCGTTCTTTTTTGTTGTCATTTGACCTCTTTGAACACATCAGCGTTCTTGGCAAAATACTCAACTCCGGAGTACACGGTTGTCACCAGGATGACGCCCTGACACACATAGTTCAGCCACTGGGGAATGCCCAGCAGGATCAGGCAGATACACACCATAGTACTGGCTGTCTTGACCTTACCGGACCAGCCAGCGGCGATGACCCGGCCCTTCTCCACAGCCACCAAACGCATACCGGACACAGCAAACTCCCGCAGCAGCACGATGGCCAACACCCACGCAAAGAAGGTGCCCTCCTCCACGAACCAGCACAGCGCCGCCATCACCAGACACTTGTCCGCCAGCGGGTCCATGAACTTCCCAAAATCGGAGACTTGATTATAGTGCCGGGCAATGTAGCCGTCCAGCAGGTCGGTCAGGCACGCCACGATGTAGATGCCCAGCGCCACATAGCGGCTGCCGGGAAAACCCCAGTACAACACCACCAAGAACGCGGGAATCATCAGCACCCGCAGGATCGTCAGTTTGTTCGCCGTAGTCATATATGTATCCACCTTTCGCTTTTATCTCTCGCAGCATTATAGCACAGTACCGCGCAAAGGGAAAGCCCCCTTTTACTCCGCCAACTCGCCGGTCAACTCGCCGTCCATGGCACCGGTGATACGCACCGGCACGAACTCACCCGCCTCTACCTCGTGGTCGGCGGTGAAATAGATGCGCCCGTCGATATCCGGACTCTCGGCATAGCTGCGTCCCACGAACTGCATAGCCTCCTGGTCGAAGCCATCACACAGCACCTCTGCCACAGTGCCCATACGGCTGTCGTTGAAGTCGTCCATGATCCGGGACTGTACGTCTACCACCAGCTCCGCCCGGCGCTCGGCCTCGGCGGTATCCACCCGGTTCAGCATACGCGCCGCCGGCGTCCCCTCCTCCGGAGAATAGGGGAACACGCCCGCCCGTTCGATGCGGACCTCCTGTAAAAATTCGCACAGCTCCTCAAACGCCGCCTCATCCTCGAAGGGCAGACCGGTGATCAGGCTGGTCCGCAGCACCAGGTCGGGGATACGCTCCCGCAGCTTACGGAACAGCGCCAGCAGCTCCGCCTTGTCGCCACGGCGGTTCATGGCGCGCAGCACCTTGTCGTTGCAGTGCTGGATGGGGATATCCAGATAGGGCAGCACCTTCTCCTCTGCGGCAATGGTGTCGATCAGCTCGTCGGTAAACTCATCCGGATACAGATAGTGCAGCCGGATCCAGCGGAAGTCCAGCTTACACAGCTCCCGCAGCAGCGCCGCCAGCTTCTTTTCGCCGTACAGGTCGATGCCGTAGCGGGTGATATCCTGGGCGATGACGATGCACTCCTTCACCCCGGCGTCAGCCAGATGCTTCGCCTCCGCCAGCACGTCCTCCATGCGGCGGCTGCGGTATCGGCCCCGCAGGGAGGGGATCACGCAGTAGGCGCAGCGGTTGTCGCAGCCCTCGGCGATGCGCAGGTAGGCATAGTGCCCCGGCGTAGTCAGCACCCGGTCGAATTCGTCGATCATCCCGTGGATATCGGCAAAGCGCCGGGGCGTACCGCCGGCCATCATTTCCGAGAGCGCCGGGACGATCTCACCGTAGCTGCCGGTGCCCATGATGCCGTCCACCTCCGGCAGCTCGTCCAGTATCTCCTGCTGGTAGCGCTGGGTCAGGCACCCCGTCACCAGTATCTTGCCCACCTGTCCCTCGGCCTTCAACGCCGCCACGGACAGTATGGTGTCGATCGCCTCCTCCTTGGCGCTGTCGATAAACCCGCAGGTGTTGATGACCACCGCGTCCGCACCGGCGGGTGCCTCCAGCAGCGTATGCCCCGCATCGCGGCACAGAGCCATCATCTGCTCTGTGTTCACCAGATTCTTGGCACAGCCAAGGGAAATAAATGCAACCTTCACGTTGTATACCTCACGTCTCGTCTATTTCCTGCCCCCACTCATTGAGCACGGGCCGTATGTCATTCCAGGAAAACCCACGCCGCTGCAATGCCGCGGCCAGCTTCCGGCTGTCTTCCTGTGTCATGGGCCGCCCACGCAGTCTGGCAGCCACCACCTTCCGCACGGCATCCGCCGCCGGGGGCAGCTGTGCCAGCGCCTCGTCCCACAGCTCCCGGGGCACGCCCCGGCGGTGCAGTTCCTGTTTCACCCGGCCTGGGCCATAACCCATGGCCCCGTAATGCCGCACGATAACGCCGGCATAGCCCTCGTCATCCACTGCGCCGAGCGTCTCCAGCCAGTCGGCGGTGTCCGCCGCCTGCTCCTCCGTGGCGCCCTTTTTTGTCAAACGGCGCTGCACCTCTTTTTTGGACAACATCCGTCCCGACGCCATCCGCGCCGCGGTCTGCTTCAGCTGAGACTGCTGCGCCGCCGCCTGTAATTCTACCACAAGCGCCGGCGACAAGTCCATACCTTTGTATAAACCAAAGCGCAGAAGCTCCGCGCCGGTGATCCGAAGGAGGTCGCCCCCCTCCAGAAACACCAGCACGCGCTCCTGCTTGTGCTTTGATTTTTCAATGCGCTCGATCCGCATCAGTCTTCGTCGTCAAAATCGTCGGCGGACACGTCCACCGCCCGTCCGGCGGCCTTGGCCGCTACCCGGGACTGGCTGCCCATCAGCTTGTGGAAGTTCTCCCGCACCGCCGTCTCCAGCTTATCCGCCTCGTCCGGATGGTCACGGAAGTACTGCTTGGCCGCGTCACGACCCTGACCCAAGCGCAGCTCGCCCATATTGAACCAGGAGCCGCTTTTCTGCACCAGGTCCAGCTTCACCGCCAGATCCAGCAGGTCGCCCAGCTTGCTGATGCCCTCGCCGTACATGATATCGAACTCCGCCTCGCGGAACGGAGGCGCCACCTTGTTCTTCACCACCTTGGCCCGGGTACGGTTGCCGATGACCTCGCCGCCGGACTTCAACGTCTCGATACGGCGCACGTCAATGCGGACGGAGGCATAAAACTTCAGCGCACGGCCGCCGGTGGTGACCTCCGGATTGCCATACATGACGCCCACCTTCTCGCGCAGCTGGTTGATGAAAATGACGATAGAATTGGTCTTGTTGATGATTCCTGTCAGCTTACGCAGGGCCTGGCTCATCAGTCGGGCATGCAGGCCCACAAAGCTGTCGCCCATCTCACCCTCGATCTCCGCCCGGGGCACCAGCGCCGCCACGGAGTCCACCACCACTACGTCGATGGCTCCGCTGCGGACCAGGGCCTCGGTGATCTCCAGCGCCTGCTCGCCGGTGTCCGGCTGGGAGATCAGCATATCCTCCACGTTAACGCCCAGCGCCTTGGCATAGGTGGGGTCCAGAGCGTGCTCCGCGTCCACAAAGGCTACCTCGCCGCCCATTTTCTGGGCCTCGGCCAGCACGTGCAGTGCCAGCGTGGTCTTACCGGAGGACTCCGGTCCGTAGATCTCCACAATACGGCCCCGGGGCAGGCCGCCGATACCCAGCGCCAGATCCAGCGACAGTGAGCCGGTAGGAATGGACTCCACATTCAGCGTACTCTCCGCACCATAGCGCATGATCGACCCCTTGCCGTACATCTTCTCGATCTGCTGCATGGCCGTCTCCAGCGCCTTCTTTTTGTCGGATACCACCGGTGCCGGGGCGACAGGTTCCTTTTTGACTGCCATAGTTCCGTCCTCCTCAAGTTCTGATGTATCTAATATATCTCCCCAACTGTCCCAAAAAACGGACAGTCAACGTACGCTGTCAAAGCTCCGAGCACAGCACACCCTCTACCACCCGGGGAATACCGTTCAAGTCCGGGGTGATCTCCAGGTCGCCGAAACCCACGCTCCGCATGGTCCGCAGCACCTCGTCCGCCTGGCCGATACCCACCTCGAACAGCAGCCGCCCGCCCACGCGGAGCGCTGCCGTCCAGTGTCCGGCGATCGCTCGATAGAAGTCCAGCCCATCCGTGCCGCCCCGCAGCGCCAGATGAGGCTCGTAGTCCCGCACAGACGCGTCCAGCTCCGCGATGTCCCCATCGGGGATATAGGGCGGATTGGACACGATGCAGTCAAACTCCCCCAGATGGGCCGGCGGCTTCTCCCGCGCGTCCAGCTGCAGGGACACCACCCGCCCGGTCAGGTCATTGCGGCGGATGTTCTGGCGGCAGATACGCAGTGCACCCTCGTCCAGCTCGCCCAACACCACATGGCTCTCCGGCGCGTTTTTGGCCAGGGCCAGACCGATACAGCCCGAGCCTGCACACAGGTCCAGCACCCGGGGCTCGGCCACGGTCTTCAGGTACGTCAGCGCCCGATCCACCAATACCTCGGTGTCCGGCCGGGGGATCAGCACGCTCTCAGAGATATCCAGCGGCAGGCCGTAGAACTCCCACTCGCCGATCAGGTACGCCACCGGCTCGCCGGCCAGATGGCGCTCCGCCAGGCGGCGCACCTGCTGTTCCACCGACTCCGGCACGTACAGCCGGCCATCCCGGCTCAACGCCTCCCGGGTCTTCCCGGAGGCGCAGCATACCAACTCCCGGGACTCCAGCGTGGGATCGGGCAGTCCTGCCCGCAGGAATTGCTGCCGCACGTCCAAATACAAATTGTTATATGTGATCGCCATAATACGTACCGTTTTCACTTTCTTCGGTATTTTTCGGCGCTCTCCGCTGTTTTGCGCCCCGCCGCGCGCCCCCGGCTTACCAGGTGTCGGTACCCTTCTCCTCCGGGATGACCAGCTTCATGGCCTCGATCGCCACCTCGATCATGCTGTCGTCCGGCTCGTGGGTCGTAAAGTTCTGCAGCCACATACCGGGGGCGGAGAGAACGCGCGTCAGCGCATTGTCGTGCGCCCCCACCAGGCGGTTGAACTCATAGGTGATGCCCACCACGGGCACCAGCAGCAGCAGCTTCACACCCACGCGGACCCACACGCTCTGCCAGTTGATGTAGGGGAACACCAGGCTGGAGACGATGATGGACACGATGATGACCACAAACAGGAAGCTGGTACCGCAGCGGGGGTGGTGCCGGGGCTGGATACGAACGTTCTCCACCGTCAGCGGCAATCCCGCCTCATAGCAGAAAATGGTCTTGTGCTCCGCACCGTGGTAGCAGAACACCCGGTATACGTCCTTCTGTCTGGAGCAGAGGATCATATACGCCAGCAGCACCAGGATCTTGACCACGCCCTCGATCAAATTGTGGATCGCTGGGCTTGTGGCGTGGAACAGCCCCGCCAGAAATGTAGGCAGCAGCATAAACAGCACCAGCATGAGACCGATGCTCAGCACCACTGAAAAGCCCACCAGCAGCGATTGCAGTTTCTCCGCCGGCACGTGCTTGTTGAGCCATTCCTCCAGCTTGTCCGGCTTGGCATTCTCGTCCTCCGGGAAGTAATCTGCCGAGAACATCAGCGCCTTGACGCCGGTGATCATGGAGCCGATGAACGTCACCGCGCCCCGCAGGATGGGAACGCCCAGAATGGGGTAGTTGGCCTTGACAAATTTGCGCTGGGTGACCTTGGTGACCAGGCCCTCCGGTGAACGGACCACAATTGCGTCCTTCTCCGGGCCACGCATAAGTATTCCCTCGATCAGCGCCTGTCCGCCAATACTGGTACGGAAAGCGCCCTTTTTCTTTTCCATAGGTCTGCTGAATTCCTTTCTGACGCAAGCATAGCACAGCTCGCAATAAAATGCAACACTTGTTCGAGTTTTTTCTGTTCTTTTACAATTCCTGTTCCGCCTGCTTTTTCAGCGGCAAATACACCGTAACTACGGTGCCGCCGCCCTCGGCGTTGGCGATATCCAGTCGTCCGCCATGGCGCTGGACGATCTCGTCGCAGACCGCCAGACCGATTCCGCTGCCCCGAGCCTTGGATGAGCCCTTGTAGAACTTCTGCTTCACATAAGGCAGCTCCGCCTCCGGTATGCCGGGGCCGAAATCCCGGATGGTGATCACGTACTCCCCTTCCTGCTGGCTCAGATGCACAGCGATGCGCTTGCCGCTGCCGCCGTGCTTGGCCGCATTGTCCAGCAGATTGCAGAATACCTGCTTCAGGCGTTCCGGGTCGCCGGAGATGACCTCGCTGTACTCCGCCCGATCACTGGAATACTCCAGCGCAATGCCGTCCTGACGAAACAGCTCCCGATAGCTGTACACCGCGTCCTCCAACTCCGCCTGCAGATCGGTGTCCTCCACCTGCAGGGTGAAGCGCCCATCCTCCAGGCGGGAAAATTGCAGCAGTTCCTCCACCATATTGGTCAGACGGCGGGACTCCTTCACCATGATCTGCACGCCGCGCTTGATCTGCTGCACGTCGTTGGACTCGTCTGCCAGCAGCGTTTCACCCCACCCGTTGATCGCCGTCAGCGGTGTCCGCAGCTCATGGGACACCGAGGAGATGAACTCGGACTTCATTCGTTCGCTCTCGCCGATCTTGCGGGACATATCGTTGATGTTGTCCACCAACTCGCCCATTTCGTCGGAGTACTTGTTGGGTATCTGCACACCGTAGCTGCCGCCGGAGATACGCTTGGCCGCCTCTGACACGGCGGACACGGGGGCCACCACATTGTTGATGAAGATCATACTGGACATGACGATCAGCCCCACCACCGCCAGCATGACGCCGGCCACCAGCAGGACCGTCAGCAGCACCTGCCGGTCGATGTTCCCGATGGCGGTAACGTAGCGCATAACGCCCACCACCTGGCCGTTGAACTTCAGCAGGCCGGACACCGCCAGGATGCGCTCCCCGGTGACGCTGTCACGGCCGATGTAGTCCTGCACCGTGCCGCTTTCCAGCGCCCGCAGTATTTCCGGCGTGCTGGGGTAGGTGCCGGTGGTGACGCCCCGGGTCGTGACCTCCACGCGGCCGGAGCTGTTGAGGAACTGCAGCTCGATCTTGTCGCTGTCGTCAAAGGCGGCGGCGTAGATCGTCGCGCTGCGGTAATACTCCCGATAGCTGGTCATCACATAGGTGTTGAAATAGTCCGCGCCCGCCGCGGCCTTGGCCCGCAGGGTAGAGCGCGCGCTGTTGTAGTAGTTGCTGGCAAAACCCACGGAGATGAGCACACCCACCAGCAGCAATATGACCAGCACCGGCCCCATGCTGCCGGTGAGCCACCGGCGGCGCAGGCCCTGCACCTTATGCTTCTTTCCTGCCAAGGCGTTCATCTCCTTTCATCGCAAAATAGGGCATAGCGCACCCACGGGCGCGGCGCAAAGCCTGACAGCGAGAGGCTTTTTTCCCAGGACGAGCCACAGCGGCGCAGGCGTACTGTGTGTACGTCAAGCCGCTGCAACGAAGTACTGGTGGAAAAGCTCTGCTGTCACAGCCCCCATTTGTAGCCGAAGCCCCAGATCGTCGTAATATAGGTCGGGTTCGTGGCGTTGTCCTCGATCTTCAGCCGCAGGCGCCGGATATTCACGTCTACGATCTTGAGCTCACCGAAATAGTCGTGGCCCCAGACCAAGTCCAGGATCTCCTCGCGGGAGAGCGCCTTACCGGGGTTCTCCATAAACATCTTCATGATGGCATACTCCACCTGGGTGAGCTTGATCCGCTGACCGTTCTTCTCCAGAGTACGGTTGCGGGTGTTCAGCAGGAAGGGCGGCTGGTCGATCTCACCGGCGTCTACGACACCGCCGCCGGACCGGCGCATCAGCGCATCCACGCGGGCAGTCAGTTCCGCCGGGGAGAAGGGCTTTGTCACATAGTCGTCGGCACCGGTCATCAATCCCGTCACCTTATCCATTTCCTGGGACCGTGCGGTAAGCATAATGATGCCGATGGCAGCGTTGGTGGCGCGGATACGGCGGCAAACCTCGAAACCATCGATACCGGGCAGCATAATGTCCAGCAACGCCACTCGGACGTCGCTGTGGATCTTCAGTTTTTCCAGTGCCTCCTCGCCTGTTTCCGCCTCCACCACCTCGTAGCCGGCGCGGCGGAGATTGATAACGATAAAGCTGCGGATGCTGGACTCGTCCTCCAGTACCAGTACCTTTTTCATGGCAGTCCCCTCCTTGTCAGTTGCTCCAGCTGCCTACGATGAGGCTGAAGCTGCGGCGCAGCAGATCCTCATCCATTCCGTAATAGGCCGCCGCGTCATTCAGCTCGCCGGCGTAGATGGTGGATGTCTGGCGGCGCAACAGCACCCTCTTGCCCATGCGGCCGCGGTTCTCCCGGTTCTCGCCGGTGATGGTGTACAGGCTCAGCACCGGATCCCCGTTGATCGCCAGGCTGAACTGATTTTCATTGCTGATGCTGGTGGTGGCGGTTTCCACGCTCCAGTCCCACCAGCTCTCCGGTATGGTGAAATACCACCCGCAGGACAGGCTGTGGTACGTCTTGGCCACAGTAGCCAGCTGACCGTCGCCGTTGCAGCAAAGCCAACTGACCAGACCGTCCGTCTGCTCCGCTGTCCAACTGGTATCCGGACTGGGCAGCTCAATGATTCCGTCGCCGTTGATATCCTGGGGCAGCAGCTGACGATAGGGAAACACGGCGTTGGACACGCCGGTGCTGCTGCCGCTGAGTGCCAGATTCACCAGTCCCAGATCCTGGCGGAACACCAGAATATCCGTGGCGGCCATACCCTGCTCGTCCACGCCGGTGATATACAGCGCCGGCGTGTCGGCATCCAGCCGACCGCTGACCAGGCTGCCCCGGTTCACCGAGGCCATGGTGCTGGACAGCACGCAGCGGTAGGCCACGCCCATCTGCTCATCCTGCCAGCCGTAGAACTCCGCCACCGGCTGGCTGTCCGCGTCGGTGCGAAGCACCAGCAGGCTGGGGATACCGTCACCATTCAGATCCTGTATGGTAAAGCGCGTGTAGCCGCTGGACATCAGCGCCACCGGCTCCCGCGCCACGGTGTACACCGCCACGGTCTGCACCTCGGCGCTGATACGCCAGCCCACGATCAGCTCACGCCGGCCGTCGCCGTTCAGGTCCTGATAGTATACGCTGTCGATGGCAGTGCCGCTGCTCTCGATGGTGCAGTAGCGGGCATAGCTGTCGCCCTCGATCTTAAATACAAATATTTTCAGCGGCTTTTCATCGCTGCTCATGCGGAAAAAGGCCAGGGCTTCCTGCTGCCCGTCGCCGTCCAGGTCAGCCATCTGCACCGACTGGATATTCCGCCCGCCGGTAGGCGAGGCGTACTCATAACCCTGTGTGATCAGTGCCTCCAGCTCTTGGGTCAGGCCGGTGTACTCCTCCGCCATTCGCGGCAGGGTAAACAGTTCCTCCACCGAATCGTCAGAGAAACCGCAGCCGGTCAATGCCGCTGCCAGCAGCGCCAGCAGCCCGACCAGGCAGATATACCGTTTCAAACGCCGCATACAGCAGCACCTCCCTCCGGGTCATACTCTTACTTAAATATCATACCACATCTTGCACCGCTTTGGTAGAGGGAAAATCGTAAATAAACAGCAAATTAATGCCGGACGCAGAGAGCACCCCTTTCGGGGTGCTCTCTGTATTCCCCTGCCGGTGCAGGGTGGAAGACATCAGCCGTGGGAGGGATATCCTCTTAGGCATCGCGGCGGCCACGCCTCCCGCACAGCTTTACCGCGCCGGCCAGCGACAGGGCGGCGACCTCAGCGTATACGGCAATTCCCGCGTCAAAGGTCGTGGGGCTGACCGTCCTTTTCACAGGTGCAGGGGGCTCGCTGTAGTAATAGGCGGCCGCTGTGTAGGACACGGAGGGCTTGGGGAACTCCAGAGCCTCACCCTGCTCACCGTCTGTGGCTACCGGTGTCAAGATCGCGCTCTCATTGGTATAAAGCGCCTTTGACACGTCTACGTGTGTGGTGGTGTCATCCACATAACCGTCCCCATTCAGATCCATCACACCGTGGGTGCCGGCGGCGGGCGTACCGGCGAGCTTTACAGTGTAGGAAAGCTTGACCGGGGCAAAGTTGGAGACCGGTTCGTTGATTTTCCATGTGAAGCTGTCGGCGGCACCGTTGTACTCTATCTTGAAGCGGTAATTACTCCCATTCCGGTCGCCGCCGAAGTAGGTCACATTTCCATCCTGCATATATTGCAGTTCTTGCCCGCCAACGGTGAGATGAAACGTGCCGGGAACGAGATCGAAACTCTTGCCGACAGTATCCACCACAGCGGAGCCCGCATCAACAGCGTAGAGGACTTTATGTTGGATTGAGTTAAAATCGACTGCTCTCCCTCCCGCCAGTCTGTTCATAAAGGCGGTACCCCACTGCCGTGTTTCCCTTGCCAACACGGCATGGCACTGATAGCCACTCTCCTGCATCGCTTTGTAGGTACTCTCTGTCAGGTGCAGGGCTTTCTCCACATTTGAAACGTTTTCCTTGTTCTGCAGCAGTTTGCTATTTTCGGTCGGAGCCTGCCCAGTATATTGATAGTCCCAATCCTCGTTGTCATTGTCTGTCTCCATTCTTCCGGCAATATCGCTCATCCAGTTATCGATGCTGCCCTTGGGAATAAACGTTTCTGCCTCTTTGTCACTGTACCCGTACTGCACGTTCAACTCACTTAGCGTACCGCACTGGTTAACACCATTCGAGATTAGGCTGCCATCAAAGCTGCGCGTATACGGGGTAGTATGATCATCCCCCTTGCAGAACTGATAGGTAACGCCGTCACTGACAAATATCAGATGCTTGCGGTGCGGCTCGACCGCCGTATCGCCATCGAGCATTTTCTTGCCCGCAAGAAGTCCCGCATGCGTATTGCTGCCGCTGGATATAGTTTTCCTTATCGCAGCCTCAATGGTAGCATAGTTTTCCTTTGTAAGCTCCGTAAGCGGGAACGCAACATTTGCCTCCCGATTGAAAATAACAACGCCGACCTTGACCATCACACCGCGTTCCCTCACCTCTTCCTTCAGGTCGGCAAGAAGCGCTAACGCCTTATCCTCCAATTCTGCGCTTGTAGATTTGTCCAGCACAAAGACCACATCGCTGGCCAGTTTTTCCTCTGCGCTGGGAAGCGACAACGTAACGGTGGACCGATAGTCCTTATCCAGTACGGTGGCTGTCTTGGATCGAGACACATTCACCAAACTCGGAGTCACCTCCCCATCAGTCGGCACTGTCCCCCACGCAACAACGACCGTTGTCAGCAGCAGGGTAAGCATTAGTAAAAAACAGCTTATCCTCCTCATTTTCTCCTCCTTTCCCATTGTACAGACCGCTTTGTTTCAATTGTGCATTGAAACAAAGAGCAGTGGTACCACTGCTGGTTCGTGTATCTATTATATATTCTTACGGCGAAATGTCAAGCAGCTATTGATATATTGGTAATTTTTACCAAATTCGTATATCCCATTCTATCAGCGGCAAAAAAAGAGACATCCTCACGGATGTCTCTTTTTTGGTGCCGGTGACCGGACTCGAACCGGTACGCTGTCGCCAGCGGTGGATTTTGAGTCCACTACGTCTACCAATTCCATCACACCGGCAGATATTACCCGCACATTATACCGTAAATGGCCGGCGATTGCAAGACAAATTTACCCGCCGAAAGCACTGACGCCCAACAGGCTCAAGCCGCCCATGATGGCACCGGCCAGGAGGACGCCGGCGGCGCAGGCGAGGGTGCTTTTTTTGAAGTCCATATCGAGCAGGCTGGCGGCAAGAGTGCCCGTCCAGGCGCCGGTACCCGGCAGGGGTATCCCTACGAACAGCAGCAGCGCCCAGTACAGTCCGCGGCCGGCTTTGGCCTGGAGCTTACGCCCGGCTTTCTCCCCTTTTTCCAGGCAAAAAGTGAAGAATTTTCCGATATACCTCTTATCTTTCCCCCATATAAGCACTTTTCGTGCAAAAAAATAAATGATGGGAACCGGCAGCATATTGCCCGCGATGGCGATCAGATACGTCAGCCACAGGGGCAGATCGAAGGCCACGCCGTAGGGGATCGCGCCCCGCAGCTCGATCAACGGCACCATGGAGACGAAAAAAACGATGACACAATGCTTAAACATATACGTTCCTTCACTTTACTTCATTGTATACCTTATTGTATCCTTACTGTGCTTTTTTTGTAACTGTCATTATACCCGAAGGTGCTCTCTTTGACAAGAACCACAAGGGCGGTTTAAGAAATACCTAAATTTTCTACCGACTTTTTTTCAGTTTCAGTCGACAAATACCACCTGTACCTGTTATACTACCTATAAGAAGATTTTATCATGGGAGGAAATGGGCCATGAGCGTTGCAGACGTCATATCGCTGCTGGGCGGTATCGCACTGTTTTTGTTCGGTATGTCCCTGATGGGCGAGGGCCTGAAAAAGGTCGCCGGCAGCCGCCTGGAGCTGGTGCTCTACAAGCTGAGCAGCACACCGCTGAAGGGCGTACTGCTGGGCACCGGCGTTACCGCCGTGATCCAGTCCTCCTCCGCCACCTCTGTGATGGTGGTGGGCTTCGTCAACTCCGGCATGATGAAGGTCAAGCAGGCCATCGGCGTGATCATGGGCGCCATACTGGGCACCAGCGTCACCGGGTGGATCCTGTGCCTGTCTTCCCTGGAGGGCGGCAGCGGCGTGGTGCAGCTGCTGAGCACCGAGGTGCTCACCGGCATCGTGGCCGTGGTCGGCATCATCCTGCGGATGTTCACCGGCAAGACCAGCAACCGCTATGTGGGCGAGATCCTGCTGGGCTTCGCGGTGCTGATGTACGGTATGTCCGCCATGTCCGGCGCGGTGTCCCCCCTGCGGGAGAGCGAGGCCTTTATCCGCATCCTGACCAGCTTCTCCAACCCCATTTTAGGTATTCTGGTGGGTCTGGCGTTCACCAGCGTTTTGCAGAGCGCCTCCGCCGCGGTGGGTATTTTGCAGGCGCTGGCCATTACCGGCGCTGTCACCTTTGAGGTGGCTCTGCCCATCGTCATGGGCATCGCCATCGGCGCGGCGGTGCCTGTGCTGCTGTCCGCCCTGGGCGCCAACCTCAACGGCAAGCGCACCGCCTTTATCTATCTGCTGATCGACGTGCTGGGCGTGCTGATCTGGGCGCTGCTGTTCTACGGCGCCAACGCCATTATCCACTTCACCTTTTTGGACGCGGTCATGTCCTCTGTGTCCATCGCACTGATGAACACCCTGTTCCGCCTGGCCACCGTGATCGTGCTGCTGCCCTGCATCGGGCTGATGGAGCACATGGTGGAGCTGCTGTTCCCCGACGACGGCTCCGCCGCCGAGGAACAGGAGATGGACCGGCTGGAGGAGCGCTTTTTGCAGCACCCGGCGCTGTCCATCGAGCAGAGCCGGCTGGTGACCAACTCCATGGCCGAACGGGCCGAGGGCAACCTGCTGATGGCCGTTGGCCTGCGGAACCGCTGGTCCGACAAGGATTTCCGCATGGTGGGTGAAACGGAGTCCGTTATCGACCGCTACGAGGACAAGCTGGGCACCTATCTGATGAAGATCACCAGCAAGTCCCTGTCTCAATCCCAGAGCGAGGAGGTCAGCAAATACCTGCACACCATCTCCGATTTTGAGCGTATCTCCGACCACGCACTGAATATTTCGGAGGCCGCCAAGGAGATACACGACAAGGATCTGCAATTCTCCCCTGAGGCCTGTCATGAGCTGGACGTGATAGAGTCCGCCGTCCGGGAGATATTGTCCATCGCCGTGGGCGCCTTTGTGGAAAACGATCCCCAGCGGGCCGCCCGGGTGGAGCCGCTGGAGGAGATCATCGACGGCCTGTGCGACGAGATGAAGTCCCACCACGTGGACCGATTGCAGTCCGGCAGCTGCACGCTGAACCAGGGGTTCGTGTTCAACGACCTGCTGACCAACTACGAGCGCGTGGCGGACCACTGCTCCAACATCGCCGTGGCCATTATCGAGCTGGAGTCCGACTCCTTCGACACCCATGAGTATCTGAACAGTGTCCGGGCCATGAAGTCCAGTTCCTTCGCGCGGTACTACGAGGAGTACAAGCAGGAATATCATCTGTGAAAAACAGCCCTTCGGCGTTGGCCGGAGGGCTGTTTTTTTGTGTGCCGGGATGGGGCGTTTCCCGCCCCCTGGCGGCGAGTGCATTATTTGTCTCCGACGGGGATAATTTCGCGCCTGTGGGCGCAGGATGGGGCGTTTCGTGCTCCGGCACGAGTAACTTTCTTTTTTTGTAAAAAGAAAGTTACCAAAGAAAACCACTCAAACCTACGGTTTAAGGATCCCTTGGCGCGGGGCGGGTAAGTGCAAATTTGGCGGTGCTGGCTTCGCGGAATTGGAGCGGCGGGTATCGTTGTCGGTTCGGGGGATCGCTTGTACCTCTTGCGCCGCTACCGCTGACAACAGCGAGGATAGGGGCTGGTACGCTGGTCGTTTTTGGCGATTATCAAATCGCGCCCATTGCGGCGCGGAGCACCGCAATGGGTAGGTGGCGGCTGATGCCGCCGGGGTATGGGGGACGCCGCCTGCGGGCGCAAGCTGGGGCGTTTCGTGCTCCGGCACGAGTAACTTTCTTTTTTTGTAAAAAGAAAGTTACCAAAGAAAACCACTCAAACCTACGGTTTAAGGATCCCTTGGCGCGGGGCGGGCAAGTGCAAATTTGGCGGTGTGTACTCGCGGGCGGGGTGCAGCGGTCATCACTGTCGGTCAAAAGGACTGTGCCTGCGTTCACCGGCGCGGAGGCTGGCGCGGCCGCTTGCTTCAGCCACGGTAGGGGTATTTGCTTCTACCGGGTTGGCGATTATCAAATCGCGCCCATTGCGGCGCGGAGCACCGCAATGGGTAGGTGGCGGCTGATGCCGCCGGGGTATGGGGGACGCCGCCTGCGGGCGCGGGATGGGACGTTTCGTGCTTCGGCACGAGTAACTTTCTTTTGTTGTCAAAAGAAAGTTACCAAAGAAAACCACTCAAACCTACGGTTTAAGGATCCCTTGGCGCGCTGTGGGTCATGCAGATTTGGCGGTATGCACTCGCGCATGAAGTGCGGTGGGTAACATTGTCGGTTCGGGGGATCGCTTGTACCGCTTGCGCCGCTGCCGCTGACAACAGCGAGGGTAGGGGTTGGTGCGCTGGTCGAGTGGCGATTATCAAATCGCGCCCATTGCGGCGCGAAGCACCGCAATGGGTAGGTGGCGGCTAACGCCGCCGGGGGTATGGGGACGCCGCCTGCGGGCGGGACGGGGGACGAAGGACACCTCATCCGTCAGCTTCGCTGACACCTGTCTCCCTGCGGGTCGGTCCGCGGGTCTGACACGCCACCGGCGTGTCAGACCCGCGGACCCCCCAGGGGGAAGGCTTTTTTCGCCCGGGGGCGCTTCTTTTGGCTTTGTTTATCTCTTTTTGGCAGTGCAGGTCAGGCCGGTCAGGGACAGGAGCGACAGGGCGGCGTAGAGGGCTACGCCGGGGTCGGCGGTCTTGGGGCTGCCCTTGGTGTCGTCGGTCTTGGTGTCGGTTGTGGGGTAGTAGTAATAGCCGCCGGAGGAGGGAACCTTCTCCCACTTGGCCGTAAGTGTCAATGGGGCGGTGACCGACTTGCTGAAATCATACGCGCCGTCTGCATCCTCCCAGCCGACAAAGGTGTGGCCACTCTTTTCCGGATCGCTTGGGGGCCGCACTGTATGTGAATGTTTCACCATCGTCGGCTCAATCTCTGATCCGCCATCCGTATCAAAGCGCACCGCGAAAGTGCCGCCGGTGACCTGTTCAGGCCCTGCCTCATTTACGATCGAGCCGTAGAACGTGCCGCCGCTAATGCTTCCAGTACTCACCCAACTCAAAGAGCCCTTTCGAATCATCACTGCACCGTAAAAAGTGCCACCGGTGATCGTTCCATTGTTCTCCACTGTCCCATTATATATTCCATATATTCCGGCTTCAATCTTACCTGCTGACCTATTATACACAGTTCCGTTAAAAACCGTCACGGCAGCGGCGCCTTCGCTACGCTTGATCGTGCCCTGATTGTTCACCGTACCATCCACTGTACCGCCATCGGCATATATGTCACTTTTCTCCCTGTTCCAAATCGCATCGTCACTTCCTGTGCACTTCTCGATCTTAGCCGTTCCGCCCATGTACAGATTCCCGGAAGAATATATACCGCCGCCACCTCTACTCGCATGGCAACCCGTAATACATCCACCGGTCATTTTCAGTGTCGCATAATCATCAACGTACACGCCGCCGCCATACTCGGCATTACCGCCGGTGATGGTGCCGGACTTCGCCGCGCTGCTGTCCGTTATGGTCAGGGTCGCACGGCCACTCACCTTGAGCACGCTGCCGGTACCGGTCATCCTCAATGTACAGCCGTTCAGGTCGAGGGTCAGGTTTTTTGTTATTTGCAGCGTGGCAGCGATCTCCGTATTGGAGTCCAAGGTAATGGTCGCGTTGTCCGCCGCAGCGTCGATTTTTGCCTGCAAGTCAGGCAGCGTCGCCCAAGCGGTGGACACCAGGGGATTTGTTACATCCCCCGATGTAACAAAAGCTGCCCATATGGGCAGCGCGCATACCAATACCAGGGTCATCAGGATGGGGAGCAGTCGTCTCTTCATGGCGGTTCCTCCTTCTATGGCTCACATATTTCTCTCCCGGGCCTGTGTGCCGCAAAATTTCTTGTTGGGAAAGTTTTTTGGCGCGCAGGCTCTGTTGTACGACCATCTTACCAGAAAGTGTCGCGAAAGGCAACGGGAATATCCAGATATTGGCATAACAAATGCGGGCGGGAGGCATAAGGGGAAGTTATGGGCCTTGGCTGGGGACGAAAAAAGACCGGCGGGGCCGGTCTTTTGTGTTCAGGCGTGGTATTGGGGTTCGTTGCCCTGGTAGATGTCCTGCATCTCCCGGTCGATCTCGCTGATGGCGTCGGAGCACAGGCGCAGGCGGGCGGCATCCTGCTGGGTGAATTTGCGGTCGGATTTATACCGCAGCTCGTGCTCCAGACTGGCCCACATATCCATGGCGATGGTTCGGAGCTGGATCTCCACCGGCAGGACCATGGTGCCCTCGCTGATGACGATGGGCACATTGACGATCAGGTGCAGGCTGCGGTAACCGGTGTCCTTGGGCTCCTTGATATAGTCCACCTCGCGGAGGACGGTATAGGACTCGCTGCGGGTGAGCAGGGAGCGCAGGTAGTAGATATCGTCCAGGTAGTTGCAGATGACGCGGATACCGGCCACGTCCTGGATGTGGGCATAGATGTTGTCGATGCTGACCTCCAGGCCCCGGCGGCGCAGCTTGTCGATGATGCTGTCCAGCGTCTTGATACGGTATTCGATGTGGTGGATGGGCGAGTGGTCATACAGACGGGCGAACTCCTCGTCCAGGATCTCCATCTGCGTTACGGCTACCTTCAGCGCACTGCGGTACAGGTGCGTCACCCGCACCATGCCCGCCGCCAGCTCCTGCTCCTTCGGGGAAAGGCCCGCGGCGGTGGGAATGTCCCGCAGGCGGATGGTGCCGCTTTTTTCGATCATCATGGGCAGACGCCCTCCTTTCGGCCGCAGCCCACGTCCGGGACCGCAGTTTCATCCTACTATACGAATATGACCTGCCTGTGAACAAATCGATATTTCTTTAACAAGTATACCGACAGTTTGTGCGAAATGCAAGAGGGACGCCGTACAAAAAGCGCAAAGAAGGCGCCCACGGCTGCCGCCGTGGGCGCTGGGGTCATTTCTTGCAGCGGGCGAGGACGGCGGCGGCCACACGGTCGGCGGCCAGGCCGTCGAAATCGCGGCTCTGGGCAGCGGTGATGGCCTGACGCTGCTGTTCGTCCTCCAGAAAGGCCAGGGCCGACGCGGCCATGTTGTCCGGCGGGCAGGAGGCCGCCCAGCCGTGGGCGGTGAAGAACGCCTCGTTCCGCGTTTCGCAGCCGCCCACCATATCCGCCAGCAGCAGCGGCACGCCGCGGGTGCCGGCCTCGGTGATGCTGATGCCGCCGGGCTTGCTGACCAGCACGTCCGCGCTGTCCATGTACAGCTGCACCTGGGTGGTGAAGCCCACAGCCTCCACGCGGTACAGGCGGCGCAGCTCCAGGGCATAGCGCATCTGCTTGTTGCTGCCGCACAGCACCGTGGCAAAGTCGCCGTCGGCCATACGCATATCCAGGTCCTCCGCCACGTCGCCCATGGGGCCGCAGCCGATGCTGCCGGACATGAGGACGATGTGGCGGCCGGTCTCCGGCAGGCCCAGGGCCTTCCGCGCCGCGGCTCTATCGCCATGCTCGCGGAAGGCGGAACGCACGGGGATACCGGCGGGCAGGAGGGTATCGCGGGTGATGCCGCAGCTGACGAACTCGTCGGCCAGCTCCTGATGGGGAATGACGCAGATATCCGGGGTACAGGCACCCACCGTGGGGCTGCAGGTATAGTCCGTGGCCACGAAGCAGAACACCGGACAGGCGCTCCACGCCTGCTTCAGCGCCGTCATCATCATGGCGGGGATCACGTGGACACAGACAACGGCATCGTAGCCGCCGCTTTGCAGCGTGCGGCCCAGACGGCGAGCCCCGCGGGCAATGTAGCGGTACACCGGGCCGTCGCGCCGGTCCATCTCCTTGTCGCCCTCGGCGGACATATAGCCCGCCTTGTAGAGCCTGGGATACCGGCGGTAGAACCGGGTGTGCCACTTGGAAACGAATTTGGATGCCTTTTTGGAGATGAAGCCCAAGCCGTCCATCACGTCGCAGGACGCGCCGCAGCGTTGGAGGCTGTCACGCAGGGCGGCGGCTACGGCGTTGTGCCCGCCGCCGGTGTTACAGGTCAGGATCAGTACGCGCATTTTGCTCTCCTTTCCGCTGCGCTCGCTTTCGCAGCAGCGCCGCCAGGCGCATGAGCCGGGGGCGGTTGTAGCGTTGTATCAGAATAAAGGGCAGATTGGCCAGCAGCACCCACACCGCCAGCACGATCGCGCCGCCCCAGCCGGGCCACAGCCACAGAAACGCCAGGCCCAGCAAACAGGAGGCCCCGTGGACCAGCTCCGCGCGGCACGTCTCCTGCACCAGCGCCGCGGCCTGATCCGCCGTCACGGCGCCGCTGCCGGGCAGTTCCTTCTTCACCATGTCCGGCAGGATGCGGCTCATGTCCGGCACCAGCTTCTTCCACTTATCGATGGCCAATTTGGTGTAGACGCGGCCGTTCTGCTCCCATTTCCGGCTGCGGAAGAGCCGCTTCTCCGGGTCAAAGGGACCGGGGATCGCCTGACCCAGCGGGTGCGCCAGCAGGGCCAGCGCCGCCGCGTACAGGACGCATTTCCAGAAGCCGCTCACGCCTTCTCCACCCCGCAGCTGCACTCCAGCGCGCGGCGCAGCGTGCCCTCCGTCAGGCGGGTGACGCGCTCCACGAACTGCTCCTCATCGTGCTTCATGCCGTAGTGCAGCCAGCTTTGCAGCAGGCCCACCAGTGTGGCCGTATACAGCGCCGCGATGGACTGCACATCCGTCTCCGCCACCGGCAGGTCCTCCGCCGTGCGGCGCACCAGATCCTCCACGGCACCGTAGACCACCTGGTAATACTCGCGCTCCAGCAGGTCGCGCTGGCTGGACTGGTACAGGTGGTAGACCGCGCGGCGGTTGGCGCGCATGAACGCCGTCACCCGCATCATCAGCTGGTACCAGCTGGTGCAGAGGGGTGGTGCGTTGAGGACGCGGTCCAGCTCCGTCTCCAGCACCTCGCGCACCAGGGCGTAGATGTCGCAGTAGTAGTAATAAAACGTATTCCGGTTCACGCCGCAGTGATCTGCGATGTCCACCACGGAGATCTTATCCAGCGGCCGCTGCTCCAGCAGGTCCAGAAAGCCCTTGCGAATGGCGTTTTTTGTGGTCTGTGCCATGTCTATGCTCCTCTCTTTGTGCAAAAACTGCCTTACCGCCTGTATCATACCAAATTCAGACAGTTTTTGCAAGATGCCCGTGCTATGCACTTTAGGCAAAATGCGCGGAAATGTATGAACATGGTGTAAAAAGCATCCCCGCACGGTGTGCGGGGATGCTTTTGCTTCAAATGGGATCAGGCCGTCACCACGGGGCCGCCGTGCTTCTTGGCGCTGATCTTCTGGTAGGCGACGACCGCCGCCACCAGCACCAGGCCGACCACGTCGGTGAGCGTGCCGGGGATCATCATGCCCAGGCCGCCGACGGCCAGGACGATACGCAGCACGGGGTGGATCTTCTTATACAGGAAGCCGTTGAGGGACGCCGCGATGGCGAAGATGCCCAGCAGCGCGCTGATGCAGATCTGCGCCACCTCCCACCAGCCGGAGATGTTCTCAAACAGCAGGGCCGGACTGTAGGCGAAGATGTACGGCACGATAAAGGCGGCGATGGCCAGCTTGGTGGCGTTGATGCCGGTCTTCATGGGGTCGGACTTGGCGATGGCCGAGCCGGCGTAGGCCGCCAGAGCCACAGGGGGCGTGATATCCGCCACGATGCCGAAGTAGAACACGAAGAAGTGGGCGGCCACCAGCGGGAAGCCCAGCTGAATGAGGATGGGCGCGCAGGTGGAAGCCATGATGCAGTAGTTGGCCGTGGTGGGCACGCCCATGCCCAGGACGATACAGCACAGCATGGTCAGCACCAGGCCGACGATGGTGGCGTTGCCCGCCAGCTGGACGATGGCGTTGATGAGGATGGAGGCCAGGCCGGTGACGGTGATACAGCCGGCGATGATGCCCGCCATGCTGCAGGCCACGGCCACGGTGATAGCGCCGCGGGAACCGGCTTCCAGAGACTCCACCGCGGAGAAGAAGGAGCGCTTGCCGGCATTACCCAGCGCCTTGCCGGTCGTCATGGGCTGGGTGTCACCCTCACCGCGCTTGCCCTGCAGGAAGAAATTGACGAAGCCCACGGCAATGGCGGCCAGAATGGAATAGGCCGCGGAGTGGGACATGGTCTTGCTGCCGGAGGACACCAGCCACACCAGCAGGATCAGAGGAATGATCAGGTAGCAGTCACGGGCCAGCAGACGCCACGCAGGCAGCTCCTCGCGGGGAACGCCCTTCAGGCCCAGCTTCTTGGCCTCCAGATGGACGGCGATGAAGATCCCGGTGAAGTACAGCAGCGCGGGCAGGATGGCCTTGACGGCCACCTGGGCGTAGGGCAGCTTCATGTACTCGGCCATGAGGAAGGCCGCCGCACCCATGATAGGGGGCATGATCTGGCCGCCGGTGGAGGCCGCGGCCTCGACGGCGCCGGCGAACTCGGGCTTGTAGCCGGTCTTCTTCATCATGGGGATGGTGAAGGAACCGGTGGTGACGGTGTTGCCCACGGAGGAGCCGGACACCATGCCGCACAGGGCGGAGCTGATAACAGCCACCTTCGCCGGGCCGCCGCTGGACCAGCCAGCCAGACGGTTGGCAAAGCTGATGAAGAAGTTGGCGATGCCGGTGCGCTCCAGGAACGCGCCGAAGATGATGAACAGAACGATGTAGGTATAGCACACGTTGATGGGCGTACCGATGACGCCGGAGGTGGTGTAGAACAGCTTGTAGATGATGGTTTTCAGCGCGTCATACAGGGTGGCACTGTTCACCGCGCCGGCGTAGCTCAGCTGGTTGATGAACGCGTACACGATCAGCACGCCGGCCACGCACAGAATGGGCAGACCCACGCAGCGGCGGCACAGCTCCATCAGGATCAGGATACCCACCACGCCGATGATGACGTGGACCGTCTCGATACGGGTGGACAGGCGCACCAGCGTCATGGCGTTCAGCGCGAAGTAGAAGAAGCAGGCCGCGCCCACCACCATCAGCACGATATCGTACCAGGGCAGGTAGTTGACCCTGACGTGGTGCTTGCTGGCGGGGTAGGTCAGGAAGCCGATGATAATGATGCAGCCCACGAACATGGTGAGCCGGATCTCGGGCATGGCCTTGGAAAACAGGGTCATGCCGATGCAGAACAGGCCGAACGCGGCCATGAGGATGCGGATGATCAGCTGGGGCGTACCCTCCCACAGGCGGGTGGCGGATTCACGGTCATATTTACGCATGACCGCATCCAGATCCGTGGCCTCGTCCGCGGCGGTGTTGACACCGTCAGCCGGGCTGGTATCCGGTTTTTTCTTGTCGATGCTCATAGTCGTTTCTCTCCCTGAAGATTACAGAATAGCGCGAGGACTACGGCGGGAAACCCCGCCGTAGCCTCGAAAAGCGTCAATTTTCTGCTAAGGATTTAGTCGCCGAAGTACACGTCCTTGGCGATGACGGTCTCGGTGTAATAGTCGGAGGTCTCCAGCAGCTTGGCGATGTGCTCGCTGTCCAGGCTGACCAGGTAGGTATCCTTGGTGGTGGCCAGGTCGGTCACAGCGGTGGTGGGGGCGCCGGCCACGATGAAGGCGGCGTCGATCTGGCCGTTCTTCAGAGCGTCGGCGCTGTCGCTGAAGGACTGGTAGGTGGGCTTGATGTCGTCCTCGGTCAGCCCGTAAGCACCCAGGACGTCAATGGCGTTGAAGTACACGCCGGAACCGGGAGCGCCGATGGACACGGACTTGCCGGCCAGGTCAGCCACGGTCTTGATGCTGGCGTTGGTGGTGACGATCTGCACCTGCTCCATGTACAGGGCGGCCACAGTGGAAAAGCCCTCGACCTTGCTCTCGAACAGGTTGGTGCCGTTGTAGGCGTAGGCCATCACGTCGGACTGGCAGAACGCGAAGTCAGCGGTGCCGTCCACCAGCTCCTGCACGTTGGCCTGAGAGCCGTTGCCCACCAGACCCACGACGTTGATGCCGGCGTTGTTGGTGGCGTGCTGGGCGATCACGGAGCCGAAGGCGTAGTAGGTGCCGGACTCGCCGCCGGTGACGAAGCGCAGGTTGCGGGAGTCGGTGTTGCCGGCGCCGTCCTTGACGGAGGCGACCTCAAAGCCCTTCTCGGCGAAGTACTTGGCAGCGCCGGGGTGATAGGGCACGGAGGTAATGGAAGCGCCGTACTCCAGACTCAGCTCGCCGTACTTGGCGTGGCTGGTGGTCAGGGACGCGGCGTTGTCGAAGATGTCCGCCACGAACTTGTACACGTCGTCGCTGGACACGTCGTCGCGGGCCAGGATCACCGCGCCCACGGCCACGGTGGTGGTGTCGGTATGCTCAGCGGTCACATCGCCGCTGTCGTCCTTCTTGTCGCCGCAGGCGACCAGGCTCAGCGCCATGACCAGCGCCAGAACCAGTGCAAAAAACTTTTTCATGTTCTTTCTCCTTATTGATAGATAAATTGTTTTCCTCTTCCTGAAAAACAACTTTTTCCGCCGGCCGGTCGGGCACGGCGGTGTTCAACGGTGCCATTATATCGCAGGCGTAAACTTTTTGCAATATCTAAATGCGGAAAATTTCATTTTTCTGCAGAACGATTTTCCCGTCCGTGCGGACATTCCGCTTTTCTTAGTCGGTATTTCTTTCGGCAAATCCGTAGTTTTGTCTGTATCACGGCACTTTTTGGCGGCAGCTCATTCACAATGTTAAATCGTTTTGTGCAGGAACGCCCCGCAAGAAGTGCATTTTTTGCCGTGCAATCCTGCAAAATAACAGAGACGGGGCAAAGCCCCGCCTCTCAGCTTTCTGTCACATTCAACAGCTGCGCCGCAGCAGCTCGCATACCAGTTCATAGGTGCGCTCCGTGGAGGGCACGCTTAGCCGCTCCCGCACGGAGTGTACATCGTGCAGCTCCGGCCCCATGGACACCGCGTCCAGACCGGGGATCTTCTCCATCAGCAATCCGCACTCCAGACCGCCGTGGGTGGCCTCCACCACGCCGTCCTTACCGGTAAGATCCTTATACGCCGCCAGCAGCGTATCCCGGAACTGCGACTCTCTCTTGTACTGCCAGCCGGGGTACACGCCCCGCTCTGCCACAGTGCCGCCCGCCAGCGCCGCCACAGCCCGCACGCGCTGCGCCAGCATCAGCTTCCGGGACGCGATGGACGACCGGATGGAGAACGCGATGTGCAGTCCGTCGCCGTCCAGCTTCACCACGCCCATATTCAGGGATGTCTGCACCAGACCGGGGAAATCCGTGTCCATAGCCTCCACGCCCTGCGGCATGGCCGTCAGCGCCTGCACCAGCGTCACGGTGCGCTCTGCGGACACGGCTTTTGCCGTCTCCGCTGCCGCGCAGGTCAGCGTCACATCGGGGTCGGTGACGGCGTACTCGTTCTTCAGCACCCCCCCAAACTCCCGAATAAACGCTTCGAACGCCCGGCCGCTGCCCTTGGGCAGCGCCACCGCCGCATCGCAGCGGGAGCAGATCACGTTGTCAAACTGGCCGCCGGAGAAGGCTGCCAGCCGCAGGCCGGGGAACTTCTCCAGCGCTGTGGCCAGTACCCGTCCCATGAGGCGGTTGCCGCTGCCGCGTCCCAGATGGATGTCCGCACCGGAGTGACCGCCCCGCAAGCCGGCCACGGTGATGCCGAAGCCCTCCATGCCCGCCGCATCGGTCAGCGCTGCGGGCAGCAGGCAATCGGAGTGCATGCCGCCTGCGCAGGACACGGTGAACACGCCCTCCAGCTCGGAGTCCAAATTCAGCAGCTTTTTGCCCTTCAGGTCAGAGCAGTCCAGCGCAAAGGCGCCGTCCATGCCCACCTCCTCGTCCACGGTGAACACCGCCTCGATGGGCGGATGCACCAGCGTATCATCCGACAGAATCGCCAGGATCATGGCCACGGCGATGCAGTTGTCGCCGCCCAACGACGTCTTGTCCGCCCAGATCCACTCCCCGTCGGTCATCAGGTCAAGTCCCTCGCGGGTCATGTCCTTGGTGCAGTCGTCGGTCTTGGCGCACACCATGTCGATGTGTCCCTGCAGGATGATCGGCTCGGCGCTCTCATGGCCGGGAGATGCCGGCTTCCAGATCACCACGTTGTTGCACGGCTCCTGCCGGTACTTCAGTCCCAGTTCCTTGGCAAAGTCCACGCACAGATCGCTGATGATCTTCGTGTTGCCGCTGCCGTGGGGCACCGAGCACAGCTTTTCAAAATATGCGAACACCTTTTCTGGCTTCAAGCCTTTCAAAACAGCCATTTTGATACTCCTTTCCCATGCGGCCGCGGTCTCCGCGCCGCCCATTCAGTATAGCATATCCGCCTGCCGAGCGCAAGCAAGTCCCTATGTGCCCACAGCCCATGCTTTCGCATGGGCTGTGTATGCAGCACACATTATCAGAAGTCGCCCAGGCCCATATCGTCCTCGGTGTTGGGCGCTTCCTCGTCGTCCTCCTCGGCGGGAGGCGCGGGGATGAATTCCTCCAGATAGGCCTCCTCCGGCAGACCAGCCATATACGCCGGCAGGTTGATGATGATGCCGTCGATGTTATGGGGCAGTGTCATTTGGTACGTTTCCGTTGTCTCGCTGCCGCCCTTCTGCTGCATGACCTCCACGGTCAGCTCCAGCTTGTCGCCGATGACGGTGGTCAAGCAGCGCTCCTTTTCGTACAGCTTGGAGATCTGCTCGCCGTTCACATACACAGTGATCTTATAGGGTGCCTCCACAGACTGGCCGCCCTTGTCCACTGCGCGGTTGTCGAAATAGACGGTGTGGCCGCGTCCGATGCGCAGCATCACCACGGCGACGAGCACCAGCACCAGAACGAAGGCGATACGGATGAGCCACGAGCGTTTCGTCGTTTTCATGCGGTTCTCCCCTCCTCCTCGGCCTTCTGCTCAATGGCCAGCTGCTGACCCAGCGTGCGGTTCTCCTTGCGCTTCTTGGCCTCGTACATGACCAGTGCCACGGTGATAACGGCGTAGGACACGAACACGCGGAAGTACTCGCCGATCATGGAGTCGCCGGTGATCTTGGTTCCGGCGGCCGGCGCCACGATGAACATGGTATGGAACAGGAGCACACCCAGGAACACGTTGCCGATGGACGCCTTTTCCACGGAGGCGCCGCCCACCAACAGCGCGGCGATGCAGAACATGCCGACGTTGGTATGCGCCGTATAGGTGGGGAAGTTGCCCATGTTCTGCAGATAGATGATCATGCCGAAGCCCGCGAACACGGTGGACATGACGATGGAGATCAGGCGGGTGCGGTCCACGTTGATACCGGCGTCCCGCGCCACGTTCATATCCTGGCCCACCGCGCGCATGTCCTGTCCCAGCTTCGTGCGGCGGAACCACACGATGAACAGGCAGGCCAATGCGATGATGATCAGCGTCAGCACGGGGATCTTCACGCCGCCCACGTAGACGGCCAGCGCATTATCCACGCTCTGCCGCATCTGCAGAAGGCTGACTGTGTTGCGGATACCAAAGCCGCGGGGCAGCTTCAGTGTGTTGTGGAGGATGGGGATGATGGGCCCCATCATATACAGCACCACCAGCTGGTACACACCGGTCATGCAATAGGCGATAAAGTAGCTGGTGACCATCTCGCGGCCCTTGGCGCGGTTCAAGATGCTGCCGCACATAAGACCCAGCAGAATGGACAGGGGGATGGATAGGATGGCCGCCAGCACCAGACCAGGGATACCCCAGATCTGCCAGTCCGCCACCAGGATCAGCGCGATCTCGCCGGCCATAGCGCCCAGCGTCATGGCAAAGTTCAGACCCATACCGGCCATAATGGGGATCAGCAGGCTCAGGATCAAAAAGGCGTTGCGCCCCAGACGGGTCATAGCCTCGTTAAGTATGTAGCTCACCGGCAGGCCGGACACGGGAATGAGCACGGCGCAGATGATGATAAACAGGACGGGCACTGAGTTTTTGCCCAGGAATTGCTTTACGTCGAATCTCTTACCCTTCATGTCAGCGCCCCCTTTCCGTCTTTCTGGTCAGGGCATAGAGGATCATGCCGTTGGATACCACGATACGGATGACCTCGCTCATATCCATCTGGAAGGCGGCGCTCATCACGGTGGGGGTCATGGTCACCACGCCCTGATACAGGATCGTACCGATAATCACATTGCCGATGGATGCCTTATTCACCGACGCGCCGCCGATAAGGATGGCGGCCACGGCGGGCATGGCCATCCAGAAGGGACCGTTGTACAGCTGTATGAAGCCGAAGCCCTGCTCATACACCAGAATACCCACAGCACCCAGCCAGGTGGACATGATCACGGAGATAAGCCGCATCTTGTCCACGTTGATGCCCGCTGCGCGGGCAAAGGCGGGGTTGGAGCCCACAGCGGTCATGGCGGTGCCGGTCTTGGTGTGCAGGAACGCCCACATCAGCACGGCCATCAGCATGAAGAACAGCAGCGTACCGGTGGGGATCACCAGATTGATGCCGATGCTGTTCAGGTCGATGGTCAGAATGTTGGCCAGCGCCTTGTCGTAATAGCCCTCCAACGAAATGACGGTACGCAGACCGCTGGCGGAGAAGCCCCACACCATGGTAGGGTGCTTGTACGGCAGCAGCAGCCACATCATGCACATGAAGGACACGGACGAGAAGCCCACATAGGTGGCGATCATCATCTCGCCGCCCTTGATCTTGTTCAGCAGCCAGCCATAGCCGCCGCCGAACAGCAGGGCAAAGGGCGTGGCGATGAGGATGGCCATAAGGAAGCTGGCAAAGCCGGTGTAGCCTAGCTCGATGGACAGCGTGGCACCCAGCAGTCCGGACACGATACCCAGCGGCAGGCCGAAGTTCAGGCCGCAGCCGGAGTGTACCATGGGCACCATGGCCAACACCATCACGGCGTTCCAGCTGAAACGGGTGATGATATTGGTGATCTGTGTGGGGAAATCCAGCCCCACGCAGGGCGCGGCGATGAGCAGCAGCAGCAGGAAGCACGCGATGATCAGACGCGGCAGGCCGAAGCTGTCCAGCAGCTCTCTGAATTTTGACTTGTTTCCAAGTGTGGTCGTATTGCCCATTTCTTCCTCCTTACTTCACCTGACTGACCATGAGCATACCGAACTCCTCGGAGGAATGGTCAGCAGGCAGGATACCGGCGACCCTGCCGCCGGAGACGATGGCGATGCGGTCGCAGATCTGGCGCAGCTCCTCCAGCTCGGAGGAGATCATCACCACCGTGACGCCGGATTCGCGGTTAAATTTCTTCAGCGCCTCCAGCACCAGCGCCTTGGCGCCCACGTCGATGCCGCGGGTAGGCTCGGACACGAAGAGGAAGCGGGGCTCCAGCGCGAACGCCTTGGCAAGACACACCTTCTGCTGGTTGCCGCCGGACAGCTCTCTGGCCTTCTGGCTGGAACCGGTACACTTGATCTGCAATTCATCGATATACCGGTTCGTCACCGTGTGGATGGCCTTTTCGTCGCGCCATGTGAAGAAACCCATTCTCTTCAGGAACTTGTTCTGCACCTGCATGGCGGGGAACGCCACGTTCCACTCCAGTGACTCGTCCAGCAGCAGACCCACGCCGCGCCGATCCTCGGACACGAAGGCCAGCTGGGAGTCCAGACACTTCCGGGGGCTGTTCAGCGCGATGGGCTTGCCGTCGAACTCCACGGTGCCGCCCGCCTCGTACAGGCCCATCACACCGTTGGGAATACCCAGCTTGCCCTGGCCGGCCAGACCGCCGATGCCCAGGATCTCGCCCTCCTTCACGTCCAGATCCACGTTGCGGACGATCTCGCCGGGCATATCCACCCACAGCTTGCGGATGGACAGAATGGTGCGGGCATCGGAGTGGTCGCGGATGTCGTGGGCAGCGCCGCCGGCAGCCACCTCGCGCCCCACCATGTAGTGGGTGATGTCGCGGACATCCGTCTCGCGGGCGGGCACGTCCTTGACAACGTAGCCATCCCGCATGATGACCACCTTATCGCACACCGACAGGATCTCCTGCAGGCGGTGGGTGATGAAGATCACGGCGATGCCCCGGGAGGCCATGCCGCGGATGGAGTCCAGCAGGGCCTGTGCCTCCTGCTCGGTGAGCACGGCGGTGGGCTCGTCCAGGATCAGCAGCTTCAGGTTCTCCTTGCTCAGCTCGCGGGCGATCTCCGTGAACTGCTTGTGCCCCACGGGCATGCTGCTGATGACCATCTTCTGGTCGATAGCCACGCCCATCTTCTCAATGGCTTTTGCGGCGCGGTTATCCATTTCCTTATAGTCGAGAGTGTCCAGACGCGGGCCGAACACTTCTGAAATGACGCTTTTTTTCTTGGGCTCGCGGTTGAGGAGGATGTTCTCCGTGGCAGTAAAGCCGGGGATCAGCGAGAACTCCTGATGCACCATGCCGATGCCGGCCTTCAGCGCATCAAAGGGGGTGTTGAACTGCACTTTTTCTCCGTCGATCAGGACATCCCCCTCGTAGCCGCCCGTCTCACGGATCACGTCCATGCCAAACAGTATTTTCATCAAGGTGCTCTTTCCGGCGCCGTTTTCGCCCACCAGACCCAGCACCTCGCCCTCTTTCAAGGTGAAGTTGATGTCTGTGAGCACCTGATTGCCGAAAAAGCCCTTTTTGATATTCCGCATCTCAAGCAGCGGAGCATTGTTCTTTTCCATATTCATCCCTACCTATAGCAGCGAGGAGGGAGGATGCCCTCCCTCCCCGCTTTAATGGTTGCTTCAAAAGCCTGTCGTCAGCTGACGGTGAAGTACTTCTCCGGGATCTCCACGTCGGCGTTGCCCATGAAGTGGCCGGGATCACCCATGATATAGGTATCCTGATAGATCAGGAACACGTTTTCAGACTTCGCGCCGGTGGTGGCGTTGGTGTAGCTGGCACCGTTCCAGGCCGCCTTGGGAGAGTAGACCTGCAGCGCGGCAGCCACATCGTCCATGTCCTTCAGCTCGCTCTTGCCGTCCAGCACGTTCTTGGCGTGCAGAGCAAGACCGGCGGACAGGGTGTAGCCGTAGGAGTAAGCCCAGGTGCCGAAGTGATCGGCGCCGCCCTTCTCCACGATGGCGGACTCGACCTTGGTCAGGATCTTCTCGAAATCACCGGCCTCCTCGGTCAGATCAATACCCAGCGCGCCGGGATAGCCCATCAGGGGGGAGGGCAGGTCGGCCTCGATGAAGTAGCCGCCGCACTCCAGCAGGCGCTTCAGCAGAGGCTCGGTGTGCGCATCGTTGGTGCAGAAGTAAGCAGCCTTCTGGCCGTACTTCTCGACCCATGCGGGCACCTGCTCCAGAATGTAGGCCTGAGCGCCGGAAACGCCCACGTCAGAGGTGGGATCGGGAGCCGTCTCCAGGACGAACTTCATGCCGAACTCCTCGCAAGCGGCCTTCATGATGGCCACGCGGCGGCTCATGGTCTCATAGGACATGTGGCGGGGGAAGGAGATATGTACGAAGGTGTCGCAGCCCAGCTCGTGCGCGGTGCGGATGATCAGATAGCCGCGGGAGACGAAGTCGTTGTTGGTGACCAGGTCGGCAGCGGAGCTGATCTCGGGCAGATCCTCGTGAGCCTCGCCTGCGATGCAGATGATGTCAGGGCGAGTCTCTTTGATCTTGCGGAAAGCCTCGGTGGTGCCGGGGACAGCCTGATTGACAATGATGGCCTTCATCAGGGGGTCGGCGGACAGGTTCACGATGCTCTGGATGGTGGTCTCGGTCTCCTCGGTGAAGTTGTCGGGATAGATGGCCAGCTGGACCATATCCTCGCCATACTCCTTCTGGAAGGCCTCGGCGCCGCGGCGATCATCCTCGGACTGAGAGACGGAGCCGGTCACGATGCCGATCTTGTAGGGCACGGTGTTATCATCGGTCTCGCCCTTCTTTTCGCCGCAGGCGACCAGGGAGAACGCCATGATGAGAGCCAGCAGCAGAGAAACTACTTTTTTCATGTTTACCTCCTAATTCCTTTACCATAGTTTGTTGTTTCCTCCGCCAGAAGGAAACAGCGAACAGGGCGCGCCCCATTCACTTCTATGCATTCGGGTGCTGCGCACCCATTTGATTTTACCAGATAAGTTCACACTCTGTCAACATATTTGTGTCTCTGAATGGTGTTCAATAGCGCATCTCCTTGTTTTTCATCCACACACTTTCCCACATTTTTTGGCGCATTTGCATCATTTTCATGTATTTTTCATGCGGTTTTCTGTCAGAATCCTGCTGTTTTGCTATAATAAACTTTTCTTTTGGCGAAATCTGTTTTTTGTCTGACTGCAGCAAAAGAGACAGGCTTCCGCCTGTCTCTCTCGCTTACCTTATAACTTATGGCACTCGTCAGATCTTCTGCTTCTCATCCACGATCTGGCGCAGCTTGGCAGAGAAATCCTCCAGCGTCATGGCGCCCAGGTCCTCGCCCTTGCGGGTACGGACGGAGACGGTGCCGTTCTCCATGTCGCGGTCGCCAACCACCAGCATGAAGGGGACCTTCTCCAGGGTAGCCTCGCGGATCTTCTTGCCGATCTTCTCGTTGCGGCTGTCCACCTCCACGCGGAAGCCCTGCTTGCGCAGCTCCGCGGCCTGCTGCACGCAGTAGTCGGCAGCGCGGTCAGTAATAGGCAGGAAGCGTACCTGCTCGGGCATCATCCAGGTGGGCAGCGCGCCGGCGTACTCCTCGATGAGGTAAGCCAGCGTCCGCTCATAGCAGCCCAGAGACGTGCGGTGGATGATATAGGGCAGGGCCTTGTTGCCGTTCTCATCGATATAGTACATGCCGAAGCGCTCCGCCAGCAGCATATCGATCTGGATGGTGACAAGGGTATCCTCCTTGCCGTACACATTCTTGTACTGGATGTCCAGCTTGGGGCCGTAGAACGCGGCCTCGTCAATGCCCACGGTGTAGTCCACGTTCAGATCCTTCAGGATGCGCTCCATGGCGGCCTGGGCGTGGTCCCACTGCTCCGCCGTGCCCTCGTACTTGTTGTTGGGGTTGGCGGGGTCCCACTGGGAGAAGCGGAACGTGCACTTTTCCAACAGGCCCACGGTGCCCAGGCAGTACTTGGCCAGATCCAGGCACTGCTTGAACTCCTCCTCCAGCTGGTCGGGGCGCAGCACCAGATGTCCCTCGGAGATGGTGAACTGGCGGACGCGGATCAGGCCGTGCATCTCACCGGAGTCCTCGTTGCGGAACAGGGTGGATGTCTCGCCCAGACGCATGGGCAGGTCGCGGTAGCTGCGGCCGCGGTTCAGGAACACCTGATACTGGAACGGGCAGGTCATGGGACGCAGGGCAAAGCACTCCTTCGTCTCATCCGCGGGATCGCCCATGACGAACATGCCGTCCAGATAATGATCCCAGTGACCGGAGATCTTGTACAGCTCACGCTTGGCCATCAGAGGCGTCTTGGTCAGCAGATAGCCACGCTGCTGCTCGGTGTCCTCCACCCAGCGCTGCAGCAGCTGGATAACGCGGGCACCCTTGGGCAGCAGGATGGGCAAGCCCTGGCCAATGCAGTCCACAGTGGTGAAATATTCCAGCTCGCGTCCCAGCTTATTGTGGTCGCGCTTCACGGCCTCCTCCCGCTCCTTCAGATAGGCATCCAGCTCGTCCTTGCTGGGGAAGGCCACGCCGTAGATACGCTGCAGGGTCTGGCGGTTGGAGTCGCCGCGCCAGTAAGCGGCGTTGCAGGCGGTCAGCTTGATGCCGTTGCCCTTGATGCGGCCGGTGGAGTCCACATGGGGACCGGCGCACAGGTCCACGAACTCGCCCTGCTTGTAGAAGGAGATGTGGGCGTCCTCGGGCAGATCGTTGATGAGTTCCACCTTGTAGGGCTCTTCCTTTTCCTCCATGTACTTGACGGCCTCGGCGCGGGGCAGCTCGAAGCGCTCCAGCTTCAGCTTCTCTTTACAGATCTTACGCATTTCAGCCTCGATCTCGCCCAGGTCGTCCTGGGTGAAGGCGAAGGGCGCGTCCAGATCGTAATAAAAGCCGTTGTCGATGCTGGGGCCGATGGCCAGCTTCACCTCCGGGTGCAGGCGCTTGACAGCCTGGGCCAGGATGTGGGAGCAGGTGTGCCAGTAGGTCTTGCGGTACTGTTCGTTTTCAAACGTAAATTCCTTGTTGACTTCGCTCATAGTCTGTTCCTCCTTGTGATCGGGGCTGGATAAATAAAAATCCCCACCCCTGAATGGTATCAGGGGTGAGGTAATAGGCATTACTCCACGGTTCCACCCTGCTTACGGCCTGCGCAGCATTTTTACTGTCCGCTGCGGATGGCGGGATATCTTTCGTCGAGACAAGGCGCAGGAGCGCAGGAATACGGTCTGTATTTCAAGCTTCTGCAACGCAGTATCGGCGGAAGAGATCCGGCATACGCCGTCGCTTTCGATCGCTGTAACGGGCGATACCCGTCCTGCTCGTCGCAGGCGGCTCGGAAGTGGTACGGGCCGTGTCCTTGGCGGGGTGCTTTCAGCCGGGGGCGCCCCTCTCTTTGGCCGCGGAAAAACAGCTTCTTCTTCGTCACTGCCTTTTTGATGGCAATAAGTATAAACCGTTTGATCGGGTTTGTCAACGGGTGGTTTCACGGGGGAAGGGCAAAATCAGCTGCGTGAAGCAAAAAGAGACATCCTTTCGGATGTCTCTTTTTGCTGTCATGCCGTACCACTGTAGATTTTTGAACCCCGGCTCAAAAATGTCATGTGCAAATTGGAATTCTTCGTTCTTTTTTAACTTTTCTCAAACTTTTTTGATGGGTGCTTTCAAGAACTGTCAATTGATCGCATGAAAAACCATTATGCGAAACACTCATTTTTCCTCTGGCATCTCGCTCATATCCGCGGCTGCCCCTTCCAAAAGGTCAGTCACGACCTGATTAAGTTGCGCGGCGTTCTTTGGGGAGATGACCGGCGTATTGGACTGTGACTCAATGTCTTTCCTTGTTCGCCCGGCAACCTGTCCGCCAGCTTTAGCAACTTCCAGATTCTCTTGGAAGGTCGTGGGCTTTCGATCCTTTGAAAACTGTGTGGTGGTGGCTTCTGCCAACATATTCAGCACCAGCTCCAGCGTGGTCATGTTATCACGGAGGTTTTCCTTTTTCAAGCCTTTCAGGTTTTTGTACTGGCGGGTGGACATCCCCGACCACGCGCGGGAGATCTCATCGGTGAGGATGGCGTACTCTACGCCCTTCTGAACGCCGCGGGCGTCCCATTCGTCTGTCAGTTCCTTACGAACCTGAATGGCTTGTAGCCGCTGGTTGATCCACTCGCGGGTGTACCCCTTTTTGAGATAGGTTTCCAATGCCCGCTCGATGGTCAACTCCGGGTCGATGGTTTCCTCAATGCGCTCTCGGCCAACCTGTGCTAACCAGGCTCGGAATGGTTCTGCTTTTGGAGAGGGAATGGATTGGACGATACGGAGGAGCTGCTCCGTGTCAGCCACATCGGTATTGTAGCGTTTTCCATCCTTGGGTGACTTCATTTTCAGTTGCTGACAATTTGTCAGCAACTGATCTGCGCCTTCTTCTTTCAAACGCTGCTTCAGTTTCGCCCAATAGTTACTTGCACCGCGTTGGTCTGGCTGGTCGGTTAGAACAGCCACCACATCGACAATGGAAAAATACCATTCCTCTTTTTCCTCGTCCCACGCCGTGCGGATACGTTTGTCCTCGAATAGCTGGATCTTATCATTCTGTGCCATTCTGTTCACCTCACTCCTGCAACAATTCTCTCAGCAATCCCTGGCAGCCCTCCAGCACATCCCGCCAAGTCGACTCGAAGTCCTCGGTGTACCACGGGTCGGCAACATCGCGGGGGTGGTCGGTATAGTCCATCAAGAGATGTAACTTGCCGGCAAAGTCGCCGCCGCAGATGCGGTACATATTCCGCAGGTTCGCGCTGTCCATGCCGATCAGCAGGTCGTACTTGTCGTAATCCTGATTGGTGAGTTGCCGCGCCGCGTGGCCGTCGCAGGAGATCCCGTGCTCTGCCAGCTTGCGCCGCGCCGGAGGATAGACCGGGTTGCCGATCTCCTCCCGGCTGGTAGCCGCCGATTCGATATGGAACTGTGACGACAGCCCCGCTTTCTTCACCAAGTCCTTCATCACGAACTCGGTCATGGGGCTGCGGCAGATATTGCCGTGGCAGATAAACAGGATATTCTTCATACCGATTCTTCTCCGAAAACTCATCTTTTTCTACAGTATAGCAGGTATCCTCGTTTTCGCCAAGAGCAATTTCCGAATGTTCGGCTCTCTCAATCATCCGCAGCAGCTCCGTTTTGGATAAGCCGCTTTCGGCGGTCTTCCGAATGTACCAGCATCTCTCGTCCATGGTCAATCCAGCCTCCATGATGACCACATTCTGCGTCCAGTTCAGACGCATTGCCTCCGCCAGCATTTCCGGCATGTTACCGTACATCCGGTAGAAGTCCCGCATCCGGCGCAGGTTGCGGGGAGAGAAGCCCTCGGCTGTAGGATAGGTGGCTTGCAGGTATTCCGACGCTGCGACAGCCGCTCCTTTCTCGACCCTGCCGCTGACCACTCGACCGATCTCGCAGTACAATTCCATCTGCGGGAGCTGCGCCGCAACAGCGGCGTCCAGTGTGGTGAACATGGTGACGTAATCTGTGGGTTTGCGAATGTTCATGGGCTTTCTCCTTTCCGGCGCAGCGCGCCTGATCAACGCTCAAAGCAGAGAAAAGCACGGCGGTGTCACCGTGTTTTCCTCTGCTTTGACCTGCTTCAGATGATCCGCACGATCTGCTCCCACAGCAGGATGTGCTTTTCGTCAATGGCTTTGTTGTCGTGATAATGGCCGAACAGCCAGTAGTGGTATTTTGCTCTTTCCCGTACCTCTTGCAGGAAGTCCGTGAGTCGGTCCGCCTCGTTGTGGCGGCTTCCCATGAGGGCGATGCTGGTGGGAGCGCAGTGGGTGATGATGTAGTCCACCTGCCAGCCGACCGCGTTAAGGCTTTGCCGCGCTTCATCATATTCCTCATCTGAGGGAAGTTCCTGCGCCCACCACGAGATGTGATTGATACGGTATCTCGCTCCGGGCTTGCGCTGGAGCATCATGAGCCTTCGCTCAAAATCCGGGGCGTCCGGCTCCAGAATCCCATCCTCGATGTCGTGGCTTTTTGCGCCGCCCATGGTGAAGAAGCGGTAACCATCCAGCTCAAAGATCTGCCCGCGCATCAGGTGCAGAACATGGGGACGAACGCGATGCACCTTGCCTCCGTGCCACTCCGCAACAGGGTATCGTTCCAGCGCGTCATAGTTTTCATGGTTGCCGCAGACAAAGGCAAGCGTGAAGGGCAGGCGTTCCAGCCAGTCCAGCGTTTCATCGTCGCGGCTGTCGCCAAACCACACACCCCCGAAGTCTCCGGCGCAGATCATAATGTCCTGCTTTGTCATCCGCGCCTGTTCGGGAAAGTATTTTGGTTTGAATCGCTCAAAATTTCCGTGGAGGTCGCCGGTCACAAATACCATTTTCCCATCTCCTTTTTTAGTTTGATATGCTCTGGCGGATCTCAATGCCGCTCTTGAGCGTCACGCTGATCTCGTTCTTGGACAGCACCTTCACCTGCGCCACCAGCTGCCGGATGGCACTCTCGTCCCATTCCGCGATGTGGGGCACGGCGTTTTCCAGCATCCCCGCGGCATCCCTGATGCGCCGATCCGCTTCGGCGTGTTTCTTATTCTCGGCAAGGATGGTTGCCCGCAGCTCCTTTAGCGCGGTCTGCTCGTCCAATATCTCCTTGAACTGATTCCCATAGGCGATGGGATCATCCGCCGCCTTTTCCAGCAGCCTTTGGAACTGTGCCTCCAGCTCTGTCAGTCTGCGGTCGATGTCACCAAGGCTCATGCCGCTGCCAGGGAACGGGATGACCTCCGCCTCCAACGCCTCCGTGATTTGGCGGATGCGGCCATCCAAGTCCGGCAGGACGGTGTTGAGGGCGGCTATGATCGCCTGCTGGAGCGGCACCTCGTCCAGCGTGGGCGAGCTGTGGCAGTATTTCTTGCCATAGTCCAGACGGCTCACACAGCGCCACACGACGCGCTTTCCATCGGGGCGCGTCCATGTGCAGCGGCGGTACAGCGTTCCGCACTCGCCGCACACCAGACGATCTGAGAGTGCGTAGCGGCTGGTGTAGGCGGAAAGACCGGTGGAGGCTCTCTTAGAGGGGCTTTTTGCCGCCTTGCGCCGCGCCATCTCCGCCTGCACCGCGTTGTACTTCTCGCGGCTGACGATGCCCTCGTGGTGGTTCTCTATGAGGTACATGGGGAGCTGCCCCGTGTTTTTGATGACCCTGCGGTTGATGACATCCTGCTGAAAGGTTTTCTGCATCAGCACATCGCCGCAGTATTTCTCATTCCGCAGGATGCTCTTGATATGAGGCAGCGTCCATTGCGGTGACTTTTCGGAGTATATCACGCCCTGCTCATGCAGCTCGTCCCGCAGCATCCGTGTGCTGGCGCCGGCGAGGTATCGCTCGTAGATCCAGCGGACGACCTCCGCCTCCTCCGGGATGATCTCCGGTTTATCGTCGGCGCCCCTGCGGTAGCCGTAGAGGTATTTGTACTGGATGGCCGCCTTTCCGCTCTCCATGGCGCGGCGTTTCCCCCATGTGACATTGGCGGAGATGGATTCGCTCTCAGACTGTGCGAAGGCGCCGGAGAGCGTGATGCGCAACTCGCTGTCCTCCTCCAGCGAATTGATGTTCTCCTTTTCAAAGATGACGGCGATGCCCAGCTCCTTGAGAGCCCGTGTGTAGTAGAGGCAGTCCACCGTGTTGCGAGCGAAGCGGGAGACCGACTTGGTGAGGACGACGTCTATCTTCCTCTGGCGGCAGTGGCGGATCATGCGCATGAAGTCCTCGCGTTTTTTCACCGAGGTGCCGGTGATGCCCTTGTCGGCGAAGATGCCCGCCATGGTCCACACGGGGTTGGACATGATCTTGTCGGTGTAGTATTCCTTTTGCACCTCGTAGCTGTTTGCCTGATCCTCCTCCTTGGTGGAGACCCGGCAGTAGGCGGCGACCCGGAGCTGTCTTTGGAGCTCCGCCTGCCGGACCGACTCCGGCTTTGCCGGGATCTTAATGACTCTTGGGGCGGTTTCGTTCACAGCTGATCTCTCCTCTCTATGGTCTGTCCGTTCTTCAGCGTCACGGTCACGCATTTGTTCGTAATGACTATTTTGGATACCGCACTTTGTAGCACCCCAGAGTCCAACTCTGTCATGGGCTTGCGGCCGGTGAGCAGCCGCCGCAGCCGCACGGTTTCGTATTCCGTGCTCCCGATGGCGTCGTACTGCGCTGCCGCCAGTTGAAGGAGCAACGCCCTGGCGTTGTCCTCGTCGATGGGCTGCCGCTCCAGTGCGGAGGTCAGCTCCTCCCGCGTTTTTCCGCAGGCAGCGGCCGCCTGTTGGGAGGTCGCTGGCCGGACACGGTCCGGGCAGCGTATGAGCTCGTTGAGCAGTTCTGTAACTATTCGCTCCGTCTGCGCGGAAGACGGCGCGCCGCAGAGCCGCCGCAGGGCCTTCTGCGCCGGCGTTTTCTGCGGCGGACAGGCTCTTGCCGACCTCTTTTCCGCTGCCGCGCGGAGCTGCTCCGGCTCGATGAGCACCGGATAGCCTTTCTCTCCGATATAGCGGCCGTCCTCTAAAATACGGGAGACCATGTTTTTGTTCCATGTCCGCCCCTCATAGTAGGGGATCTCCTGCCGGCAGAGTGCCTTGGTCAGCTCCCCCAGCGTAGCTCCCGTGCTGTAGCCTTGGAAGATAAACCGCACCAGCTCTGCCTCCTCCGTCTGGATCGTGATCTCGCCCAGCGTCATACGGTAGCCGAAGGGCTGCTTTCGGTTTCCCATTATCGCACCGTCCTCTCAATGGATTCCCGCAGCTCCAGCCCGTTATGCAGGCGGAAGCGGAGGGTGTCGTTGCTCTCCACGATGATTTCCGCAACGAGTGCGCCGCACAGCTCTGTGTCTGAGTGGTCGAGGAAGTCCGGCCCATCCTCCAGCAGGGCTATCAGCTCCCGCGTCCGATGGGCGGTGGCATCCCCCTCGGCAGCCATAAGTTCCTCTTTGTCCAGCTTGGCCTGCCGGAGCTGGCGGGTCAGCTCGTTGCTTTTGGATATAAAAATGTCAGGATCAACGAGGCCGTTTTGCTTGAGGAAGGCCAGCGTTTGATTCTGACTGGAGAGTTCAGATATTTTTTTGTTGAGGGAAACGATGTCCTCGCTCCAGAGCAATCTGCGATCACGGATCGTCCGGAGGGTCTCGAGCATCTGCTCCAGAATGGGGAGACTCTGATGCTTGAGCTTATAATAGAGGCGGCAGAAGGCTTCATCCGTCTGCGCTTCCGGCACGGGCTTGATGGCACAGTCGCCCTTTGTATCGTGGCGACAGCAGCACCAGTACCATCTACCATTGACCCGCTTTGCCCGGATGCGGGAGCCGCAGGAGCAGCGCATCCGGACGCAGAGCCTTCCATGGGTGACAGCCTGCCCGACGCTGCGTCTTTGCCGCAGTTCTTTTGCGCGGTCGAATAGCTCCTGTGGAATAATGGCTTCGTTGCTATCCGCCACATAGTACATTTCGCGCTCCCCGTGGTTGATCTTCTGCCGCTTGGGGAGGGTGGCGGTCGTGTATCGCTTCTGCAGCAGGGCGTTGCCTGCATAACGCTCATTTTGCAGAATGTAATCCACAGACTTATACTGCCATACCCGCCCTGATGGGTTCTCGGCATTCAGCAGTTCCGCAATTTCCTGTGGGTTTTTGCCGGATAGGTATTCGAGGAAGATGCGCCGCACGATCTCGGCCTCCTCCTCGTGGACGGCAAGGCTTTTCCCGTCCAGCCGGAAGCCCCAGGGGGCGCGGCAGGTGTTGAACTCGCCGCTTTCCATCCTGCGCTGATAGCTCCAGCGCATATTGCCGGAGATGGATTCGCTCTCCTTTTGGGCGAAGGCGGCATAGATGGCGGTGATGAGCTCGCTGCTCACATTGGTGGTGTCGATGCCCTCGCGCTCGAAGCGGACATTGACGCCCAGCTCCTTCAGCTCCCGCACCGCCTCCAGACAGTCCTTTGTGTTCCGGGCGAAGCGGGAGATGGATTTGACGAGGATCTGGTCGATGAGTCCTCTGCGGCAGTCCGCCATCATGCGTTGGAAGTCCTCCCGCTTTGCGGCGGAGGTGCCGGTGATACCCTCATCGGCGTAGATATCCACCATGCGCCACTCAGCCTTGCCGGAGATCAGCTCGGCGTAGTAGCGGTTTTGCGCTGCGAAGGAGTTGAGCTGGTCATCGGAGTCCGAGCTGACACGAGTATAGGCCGCTACCCGCAGCTGTACATTCTGCGGCTTCTCCGCCGCCTTGATCTTGATGACGCGGGGCTGTGCTGCCAGCGCCGTTGTGCCGTTTGTCAGATGCTTTTCCGCCATGCCTGCTCACCTCCTTTTTTGCAACACAAACACTACCACAACCTTGTTCAGAAAGCTACTGAAAGATGAAGGAAATCAGAGAGAAATCATAATGTCCGCGCCGCTGTCCGCGGCGATCCGTGCCGCCACCCTCCGCAGCTCCTTTTCGCTGAAGCTGCCGCTTTCCCGAAGCTGGCGCAGCAGAAGGATGATGCCGTAATAATTGACGTTCTGATCCATATCGGTACCTCTTTTCTGAATTTTGCCTTGCGGCACAAATATGAGGATCGTCCGGGGGATAAGGAGGAGGGGTGAATGCAGGCCGTTCAGAGGATTGAAAGAGAGAAGAGAATGGATGGCGGGAAAAAAGAGGAGGCGGACGATCCCCATACTTCTGCCGCAAAGCAGAAAAGGCCGCTCCGTAACGGGGCGGAACTGCTCCTTGCGGAGCGGCCTTCTTGCTCTTGCGTTGCTGCCTGTATTCGACACTACTTCCCCAGGCAAGGGCGGCGGCTGGAACCGCGCTGGCGCGCGTCACGGGAGTTTCACCCCTCCGAGGTTCTCTCGAAGCTGCGTACAGGAGTATCATTGTAAGCTGACGGGGTCATGGCGAAGCAGCCTGCCAAAACTGCATTTGACCTGAGTGGGTATCGCTCTGCACCTTCCTTTGGCCGTCCTAATATGCGGAGAATAATCCGCACAGGTGGTCCTCGCGCACCCGGTCTGACGCTCGCGCCGTCAGCAAAGGTATTCCAGTCACCGGATATGACCGCCGGGGCGGTGTTTTTCAAGGTTCAGAGGGATCATGAAAAAGATCCCCTCATGTGGTAGGCAGCGAGAACGCGATTTTTTCAATCACTTTTGAAAAAGTTTTCGTATTTTTTTAAGACGGCCAAAAATGTTCTGCGGGGAGCACCCCAAAACGGCTGCAATCTCCGTTTGAGAAAACCCATCCACTACAACGAGGGTCAAGAGTTCAAGGTCTGCCTTCCTCAATGCTTGAAGCTGCTTGTAGATCGACGGATCATCGACTTCTTCGATCCAGCCGTACCTTGACGCCGTCGTGTAATCGTCCCAGCGGCTGACCGATTCCAGAAACTTTTTCATCAATGCGGACTTGTCCTCCTGCTCGGCGGAAGGCTCGTCAAAGATGCCAATGCCCAAGTCCTGCGTATGCAGGCGATAGGTCCTCTCCTGTTTGAATACCTCCCAATCGAAGTCATGCATCTTCTGGATGGCGGTATCGGACATCCCGGCCGCCCTATACTCTCGCCGGAGTCTTGCCCACAGCGTTTCAAACTTCTTCTTTTCTGCCGCGTAATTAAAGCCCATATATGGTTCCTCCGTATTCTGAAATTTGGTTGGCTGCAAATCTCGGAAACGGGTGGTGGGCCGCGGCAGCGGGGTCTCGCACAGAGCGCAAAAAAGCCCACAGCGACACCGCTGTGGGCATAAGGATATTCGAGGGTAATAATGGCGGACGGAGGCGGGGTATCCTCAAAAGGACGCAAAAAGTCAGGGCATCCGATGCCCGGCCATAGGTGAATGAAGGAAGGCTGCCATTCGGCAGCGACGACAGTACCGCGGATGTGAGGATACCCCATAAAAACCGCCTGTCCTGGCATTGAGCCAATGTTTTTTCATTGCCGTGCAAGTGAGGCGCCTGCGGATAAGCCGGGAGATCACGGCAGAAAAAAGGAGAGATTGCGATACAGCAATCTCTCCCGCTTTCGACATGATGGTTGTTCCGTTAGCTTGGACAGGGGGTGCGTCAGCCCTTATGACCGCTGCACCGCCTGCAGTCGAACGCCTGCCGGATCTTTTTCAGGGGGTATCGTATTCCGTTTTGGTCTATTTAAGGCATCTCCGGTTCTGGAGCAAGGCGCACGGTGAAGTCCTGCGCTATAGCACCCTCCGGCAGCAGCTTCGCCATGAGGACGAGCCGCTGGTTGCCGGTATTGTACTCATCGTACTTCCGGCAGCAGGTGGAAAGGGTCAGCACGGTGTCCTCCTCACCGAAGGTTACACCGTCAAATTCCAGACAGTTCTTCTTTGCCACCTGCTCAAAGAAGTTTGTCAGCTCCTCGCCTGTGGGATTGGGAGCGATGTAATCAAAGTCAATATCCGTGATGAAGCAGGCCGTGATCTGGAAGACCATGTCCTCGCCCTTCACCGAGAGGTAAACATACGGGTTCTCCTTCACATAGTCCGCATCCATATACCGATGGAGCTTCGTGAGCTTTGGCCCGTCCGGGTCGCAGTTGCTGGCAGAGTGACCGAAGATGACGGTATTCCTGTCCAGCTTGCTCCGGCTGCTCAAACGGTTGTCACAGTGGGCGTAGTAGCAGCCCCATTCGCTGTAGTTCCCGTTCTCGTCCTTTTGCAGGTAGTAAGCGTTGTCCTTCGCCTGCACCACAGGGTTGTCCACCTCGGCACCGGGCATATACAGCCACGCCACGGTATCGGAGTTATTCTTCTTGGCGGTCTTCAGCTCCTTTTGCCGGTCCACGGTGGGGATGATCTCGCCGGTGGGCTGTGGCTCGGTCACTTCGGGTACGCTGGGATATTCCTCTTTCTGATGGCAAGCGGTGGCACTGATCGCCGTCCCCATCAGCATAATGGCGACGAAAGTGCAAAACAGAAATCGAGTGATCTTTTTCATAGTGTTTTCTCCTGCCGCGTGGGATGGCGGCATGGCTCATGGGTTGTGAATGGCGTACAGAGTTTCCTGTGGCGAAAAGGAAACAGCGCGGAGGCCGGTGCTATTGACCGTCCGCCGCGCTGTCCTTTGCTTTTTGGGGGAGCAGATGACAGTGTAGGAGTATATCCGGCATCTGCTCGTTGCGGGCAAAGAGATATCTGCTGCCAATAGAATCATTCGTGAGAATACAGAAGAGAGAGAACACTTTCTGCTTTCGAGCAAGATCGAAAGCACAGCACCGCAGAACTTCTGTCATCTTCCCAAGCCGTGCGCAGCGCAAAGGGCTTCGTGATAAACTGAATGTCTGGCAGCATTAGAAAGGTTACGGGGCAAGTCACCGTTAGGTCTGCTGTCAATTGGATCGTTCTGATAAGCAAGACCTGATCGCCTTTCTTAGCCCGCTCTGAAGGTTTTCCATGAAATAGCTTATGCAGATCCATCTCGCTTGCCGCGAGGTGATAGCATTTCAGCGGGTGCATACGTCATCCCTAATTACTTGCTGTGAGCACGGTACAGAAAAGTCACGATTTGTGCGCGGGTGCAGCCCTCGTCAGGACTGAAGGTGGATAGCGTTGTCCCGGCCGTGATCTTATGCTTGACCGCCCACAGCACAGCGTCGATATAGTAGGCGTCCGCGGCTACATCGGTAAAGGGATTGGCCGTTTTTGCAGAGGGAGAATTGGCTGCTCTCCACAAGAAGGTCACAATATGTGCGCGGGAGCAGGTCAGCTCGGGGCTGAAGGTCGTTGCGCTCGTGCCAACGGTAATACCGTTCTCCACAGCCCACAGGACGGCCTCGTAATAGTAGCTGCCATTCAGCACATCCTCAAAGGGCATTGCTTCTGTTTTTGGTGTGGGGCTTCCGGCAACTCTCCACAGGAACGTCACAGCCTGCGCACGGGTACAAATGCCATCCGGCGTGAAGTAATTATTACCCGTGCCGGTGGTGATTCCATTTTTAACCGCCCAGTCGACCGCTTCCTCATAGTAGCTGCCCTCCGCTACATCGACGAATACTCCGGTCTGGGGGTTGCCGTTTGCCTTCATAAAGACTACCTCGATGGTGTGATCCTTCGTGACATTCTTGAAGGTGTAGGACTTCACAGAGCCCACGCTCTTACCATCCACCAGCACCTTGGCTACGGCGTAGCCCTTGTCCGGGGTGATGGTGAAGGTCTGATCCCATCCGTGACGGACGGAGGTCCAGCCGGAGGGAGAGATAGAGCCGTTCAAGCCGGAGATCGCCCTGATGGTGTGGTAGGTGTAGCCGCCACCGCCGCCACTGCTGCCACCGCCGCCGATGTAGGTCCAGTGGGCGTACACAGTGGTGTTTTCATAGAATACAGTAGCGGTCGTGATCTTTGTGCCGCCGCTTGCCGCGCTGTACCAGCCGTCAAAGCTGTATCTGCCGCTGTGGGTGGCGGTGGGCAGCTCGGGGAGCTTTTGGTCAATGGTAGTCATGCTGGTAACGGAGGGGGTGCCGCCATTGCCCTTGAAGGTGATGGTGAACTCGGTGGGGACTGGTGTGTCGGTCTCATGCTTGTCGCACGTCACCCAAATGGCCATCTGCTTAACTTCCTCTGCG